>JGI26261J51718_1000713_pt1 | contig 16031 bp, 14 predicted proteins | sample SaaInlV_135m_DNA_3_FD_51718 | JGI IMG/M metagenome (IMG submission 51718)
AAGAAAAGAAGTGTGTCGAATTCGACATTAGACACCTTCCTGAAAATATCAAACTTATCGTCTCCTCTTTGATCTTCGGGAACTCCTATACTATCAAAGTGTTTTTTCTCTCCCCACACTTTTAAATAAAAACCTTGCATCATAAGAAGTCCGAGTCCCAGCATCATACCCAGAAATGGAGGAAGGTGAAGAAACTGGTGAAAACTAACTGCTGTGGCTATAGTGAAGATGCCTAGGCAGATAGTGATGAGTTTCAACTTTGCCTGCTGTCCATACCATCAGAGTCGTGATGTCACCAAATGGACTCCACGCGCCTCCTGCATTGGCTGCAACAATAATATTTACAAACGCTGGAACGATAAATGCTCTATTCCCGTTACTGACCGCCAAAGCAACAGTGGACATTAGGAGTGCACTTGTTAGATTATCAGCTAATGGGGATAAAAAGAATTTTCTTCGAAAACAACCAGAGTGTAGGCTAGAAGAAAACTAATCAAGGCGACGTAACCGGCCCATGTGTTAGCTAGGTTTCCCATTTATTCAGCGTCCTTTCTTCAATTTACAAAATTTTATTGTATTGGATTAAGAGTGCCATGATCCAAATAGAAAAACATTGTATTAAAAATATGATGTTGTGCTGTTGGTCAAAATTTATAACAAAGGGCATATTCTAAACTGATAGAATGACAAAGAAAAGCAATATGTAAGTATATTGAATGTTTGAGCGCTGCAATCCGGGATGGATTTTTTAGGAGCGCGAGAAACTAGGACGGGCTACAAGCGCAGCAACTGCCGAGAGTTACCTTAAACAATTACTTTAAAATCAGTTAGTTACTGGGTTTTTGCTCCAATTAAATAGAGTTGACTGGGGTTTCTTTTATGCTAATATCCGATGCGTAACCGTTATGATTTTAAAAACTTATTGATTCTACACACTTTTGTCAGCCTCCCAATACCTTTCTCAAGGAAGAGAGTTCATAGATGCCGCCATTTGCGGCTATTTGCCCGAAGAGACTAGCTACCCGGAAAGCATTCATAAGTCAATGCTTTATAGTGTGTTGGCTGGTGGTAAAAGATTACGTCCAGTTCTTGTGATTGCGGCGGCTGAAGCGGTTGGTGGAAACCGAAAGGATGTTCTTCCCTTTGCCGTTGCGGCAGAATATATTCATACCTACACGTTGATTCACGATGACCTGCCAGCGCTTGATAACGATGATCTAAGAAGAGGCAAGCCGACAAACCACAAAGTATTTGGTGAGGCTATTGCTATTTTGGCTGGAGATGCGTTGCTTACNCAGGCATTTTATCTCATGACACACTCCGGTTTAATGGGTTCTATCCCACCAGGAAAACTCTTGCAGGCAGCCCATGATATGACTGGTGCAATCGGAACGTCTGGAATGATAGGTGGTCAGGTAGTTGATATTGAGTCAGAGGGAAAACCGATAAATGCGGAAACTCTTGAATACATTCATATTCATAAAACAGGCCGCCTCATAAAGGCTTGTATTCGTGCTGGAGCGATTTTGAGCCAAGCCGGAGTAGATCAACTTGAATCCTTGTCTAGTTACGGAGAACAAATAGGTTTGGCATTTCAGATTGTAGATGATATCCTCGATATCACTGCTGACCAAGGTCTGTTAGGAAAAGATATCGGTAGTGATGCAGAGAAAGAGAAAGCTACCTACCCGGCTCTTTATGGACTTGATGAATCTAAGAAGAAAGCAGAAAAATTAGTAGAAGAAGGAATTGCTTGTTTGAAGGATTTTGGTGAGGAAGCCGAACCATTAAGAAGTATTGGGCGTTTTTTTACCCAACGTGCATTCTAGAAAAAAATTATAAGCCAGCCTAAGTTACGTGCTCGTTTAATGTAAATTATTAGATAACAAGAGTTAGCGGCTGAGGTATTGTCTTACTTTCCTAGGAACAGAAGGTTTTACTTAATATCCCAATGAGTCATTTTTTAAAAAATATAAATAGCCCGGTTGATTTAAAGAAACTAAAAAGGGAACACCTCCCTGCGCTCGCCGAGGAAATTAGAGACACGCTTCTTCAAGGAATCTCCAAAACTGGAGGTCACTTGGGATCAAACCTGGGTGTCGTGGAGTTGACCCTAGCGATGCATTATGTTTTCGATAGCCCGATAGACAAGTTTGTCTGGGATGTCGGTCACCAATCGTATGTTCATAAACTATTGACCGGACGTAAAGATAAGTTCGATAGTCTGCGACAATATAAAGGGCTCTGTGGATTCTCCAAGAGGGAGGAAAGCGAGCACGACCATTGGAATGTTGGTCATGGAGGAACTTCTATAACGGCAGCATTGGCTTTTGCTAAAGCGAGAGATCTTAAAAAAGAGAAAAATAAAATTTTAGCCGTGATAGGGGATGGTTCTTTTACAGCTGGTATGGCTTTTGAGGGTTTAAACCATACCGGCCATCTTAAGCCAGATTTGATAGTGATTCTAAACGATAACGAGATGTCGATTTCGAATAATGTAGGTGGAATGTCTAAACACCTCAGTCAAATAATGACTGGCCAAGTTATGACAAAAATTAAGAAGGAAGTTGACCAAATACTTCTTTCTATTCCTGGAATAGGTAAAGAGGTTTCTGATTATGCACACCGCCTTGATGATCTTGTGACAGGAATGTTTATTCCTGGGCGCTTGTTTGAAGATCTCGGGTTTCGTTATATGGGCCCTCTGGATGGCCATGATACGAACTTATTGATAGATAATCTAGAGACCGCCAGTGAATTGAAAGGTCCTACTTTGATTCATGTGATTACGCGTAAAGGAAAAGGATACGAGGTTGCGGAAGAGAAGGCTGATGTGTGGCATGGCGCGAAACCGTTTGATATCGCTACCGGCGAATTCAAAAAAGGCCTGAAGTCACCTCCTGCATATACCAATGTGTTTGCTGATACGTTAATCGAGTTGGCTAAAGAAGATGAAAAAATTATAGGTATTACTGCAGCCATGCCAGATGGTACTGGGATTAGCAAGTTTGGTAAGNTTTTCCCCGATCGTACNTTTGATGTNGGGATGGCGGAACAGCATGGAGTAGGATATGGAGGAGCTTTATCTATTGAAGGCTTCCGCCCGGTCATTGCAATTTATTCAACGTTCATGCAAAGGGCTTATGACCAAATCGTTCACGACATTGTTGGGATGAACCTTCCCGTTACCTTAGCAATGGACCGAGCCGGAATTGTTGGAGAGGATGGGGCTACCCANCAAGGGCTGTTCGATATTGCTTTCCTGCGTACTTTGCCAAATATGGTGATTATGGCTCCAAAAGATGAAAATGAGTTAAGACATATGCTCAAAACCTCTATTTATCATCCTGGACCTAGTTCTATACGTTATCCAAGAGGTAGTGGTCTTGGTGTTAAAATAGATGAAGAGATTAAGGAAATCGAAGTTGGCAAAGGTGAGGTAATAAAAGACGGGAAGGACCTTGCTATAATCGCGTTCGGATCAATGGTTGACCCATCAATGAAAGCAGCAGCCATGCTTGAAGAAAAAGGGTTTAGTGTCGCGGTCATTAATGCACGGTTTGCCAAACCCATTGATAAAAGTCTTATTATGAATACGCAAAAAAAACAGGTTGTCTTATAACAACGGAAGAGCATTCCGTTCAGGGAGGATTTGGTTCCGCTGTTCTCGAAGTTCTTCAAAATTTTGATGAACGTATTCCTTTAAAGACAAAGTGCATAGGAGTCCCTGACGTTCTTATTGAACATGGGGCAACAGGGCTTATTAAAAAAGACTTAAAACTTGATCCTGAAGGAATGTTTGAAACGATTTATGCATTTGTCAATACAACTGTAAGTTTGAAGTCTCATGGAAATGAGAATAATGGCTTTAAAAATGCTCTCAAAAAACCTATTGCTGCGAAAACTGCTAATGACTAGAACTTCACAAGTCAAACGATCCACAAAAGAAACCGAGATAGAAGTAAGTCTCGACCTAGATGGTCAGGGAGAAAGCGAAATTGATACATCAATTCCTTTTTTGGATCACATGCTTTCACAGTTGTCTCGCCATGGATATTTTGACATTAAGTTAAAGGCAAAGGGAGATATCCAGATAGACTATCACCATACTGTGGAAGATGTAGGAATTGCTCTCGGAGAAGCTTTTACTAAGGCTCTGGGTGATAAAAAAGGCATCCGTCGTTTTGCGGATACTCAAGCACCGCTTAATGAAGCACTTGCTCAAACAGTTATCGATATTAGCGGACGTGGGTACTTTGTCTTTAATGCGACACTTCCAAAATCTAAAATTGGTGAGTTTGATGTTGAATTGGTACCTGAATTTTTTCAGGCTTTTGCTATCAATGCTGGCATCACCCTCCATATGAATTGTCCTTACTGGGAAAACCTCCACCATGTTGTTGAGGCTCTGTTTAAATCATTTGCTCGCGCGCTTGATATAGCCTGTTCTTTAGATAACCGAACTGATCAAGTCCCATCCACCAAGGGAAAGTTATAGATGATCGCCGTAATTGATTACGGCATGGGGAATCTTCGCTCTGTACAAAAAGCCCTAGAGTTTGTTGGGGCTAAGGTAATTGTAACTCACGATCCTGACTTGATTCTTAGTGCCGATTCCGTTGTGTTGCCAGGCGTAGGTGCTTTCAAAGACTGCATGGCTAATTTGAACAAATTAAGCCTTATTGATCCCATCCGTAAGTTTATTGATAGCGGAAAACCATTTCTTGGTATTTGTCTTGGTCTGCAAGTCCTTTTTGAAGAAAGTGAAGAATATGGACCTGTGCCCGGGTTGGGTATTCTTCCGGGAAAAGTGGTGAAATTCATTGATGGGAGTTCAGACACGAGAAAAGGTCCCCAAATTAAAATCCCTCACATGGGTTGGAACCAGATTAAAGTAAAAAAGAACGCACCTTTGTTCGCAGGAGTAGGAGACTCCCCGTATTTTTATTTTGTGCATTCCTACTACGTGGTTCCTGAAGACCCAGAAATGGTTGCCACAGTCACCCATTATGGAATTGAGTTCGTTTCTGGAATCCAGCATAAAAATATTTATGCATTCCAATTTCATCCTGAAAAAAGCCAAACTTTAGGGCTTTCCATTCTTGAGCGATTTTCCAACCTCAATTGAATAAATCTACCTTTCATTCTGATTCGTACTTGAGAGGTATCTTAATGGTTTCAGTCACACTCTCTCTATGGGGGGTGTTACCGATATTTCTTAAATTGGCTCTCGATTACTACTCTGCTGGAACTATCGTTTGGTTCCGTTTTGCCTTTTCATTTTTAATTCTATTTTGGTTTCTTTTTTTATTTCGTTCAGGCTGTGAGATTTTGTTTAATCCACCTTTAATAGGAGTATTAGGAGGATTAGCATTGGCAGCGAATTATTTTGGTATGACTCAAGGGATTCATTTTAGTGGTCCCTCTAACGCAGCGATTATCATTCAACTAGCGCCTGTTTTTTTGGTTATTGCCGGNGTGGTTCTTTTTCGTGAAACAATTAGGCTAAGGCAGTTGGTGGGTATAATTATAGCAATGAGTGGATTTTACCTTTTCTATTTAGATAGAGTAAGGAATGCAGCAGACAATTTGAACTATTCCATTGCAAATGGATGGATTNTATTTGCGGCAGTTGTGTGGGTCTTTTACATGATTTGTCAAAAAAAGTTGAGCGTCAAATATTCCGCCCAAACACTCAATCTTCTTATATATTTTGTTGCGATGGTAGCATTGGTTCCACTGGTAGAATGGGGTGAATTTTTTGAGGGAGAAATTACCGGGTGGCTGCTTCTCATTATTCTTGGATTAAATACCTTGCTGGCGTACGGCGCTTTGGCTGAGGCTGTAGAGTGCATTCCCTTGAGTATTATAAGCATACTTATAACACTCAACCCCCTGATTACTTTGAGTGGAATGTGGATGTTAACCACTCTTGGGGTTGAAGCACTTCCAGCTGAAAATATTAGGTGGTACGGTTACTTGGGGGGGATTGTTGCGGTTAGTGGGGTTGTTTTGGTTGTTACTACTCAATACAAGAAAGAAAATTTAGGTTAAGCGTTACTATAAAATGTGCATAGCTTGAAGAAGTCTTTTTTAGGTTAGTTTAAGAGCTAAAAGAAAAANTAATTGTCTTAGAGAATAGTATGGAAGGAAGGAATAAAGGTTTACGCACCATTTTTATTATATTTTGGTTAGTCGGTTCCATTTTTTGGGTCATGATAGGAGCATTGGATGGCAACTTTCTGGAAAGTGTTATTGCTATCATTATTGGTTGGGTAATTCTTTTTTTATATTTTTGGATCAAAGACGAATATATGCGTAAGAAATGGAATGATCTAGACAAGGATTAACCTCGGCCTCTTTTCATAGCTTTATCGATCTCTCTTACTGCCTCCCGTTTTTTAATGCTGGCGCGTTTATCGTGTAGTTTTTTTGCTTTAGCTATAGACAGTTCTACTTTGGCGATCCCATTTCTAAAGTAGACCTTAAGAGGAACCAGAGTGTAACCTTTTTCCTGTGCCCTACCAATGAGCTTGTTTATTTCCCTTCGATTTAATAATAGTTTTCTTTTTCGGGTGGGGTTTAAGTTGAATTGTTGAGCCGGGCTATATGGGTTGATGTGAAAATTGTTAAGCCAGACCTCACTTCTCTCAACACTGGCATAGCTGTCAGTCAGATTTGCTTTACCGTCTCGTAGTGATTTGACTTCCGGTCCTCGCAACATTAACCCGCACTCTAAAGAATCTTCTATAAAATATTCGTGTCTGGCTCGTTTGTTCTGGCAAATTATTTTGATATCACTCATAAATTTATGCCATCAAAAACGGTTATTATGAAAATAAAGTGGAGTTATGATTCGAGGCATCCAATAAGTTTATTTTTTCGTATTTCTGTGATTAAGACAGATACTAGTTGGTTTTGCAAAAAACCTTCAGTATCTATGCTAACGGGGATATAGTGTTCAGAATAACCTTTTAATACTCCATCTGCTTGCTTACGCTCTTCAACGAGCACTGTAACTTTTTTTCCAATAAAACTTTTATAAAACTGCCGAGCTTTTTCTTTTACCAAATCATTAAGAATGAGATTACGTTCTTTTTTGGTGATATTTTTAATATTATTCTTAAAATTGTGTGCTTCAGTCCCGGACCGCGGTGAATAAGAAAAAACATGTAAATATGAAAAAGGTAGTTCTTCTATTAGTTTACGAGTATGCTCAAAACTTACTTCGCTTTCATCTGGAAACCCAACAATTACATCTGCGCCGAGTCCAAGAGGTGAAATTTTTTCAGAGGCGCGGCGCACTATATGCTCATATTGTTTGGCATTATAGTTACGTTTCATTTTTGAAAGTACTTCAGTGTCGCCACTTTGTAGAGGAATATGGAGGTGTGGACAGATTTTTTCATGTTGCGAGATAAGCTCAATGAGGTGGTCATCAATTTCCATGGGGTTTATTGAGCTTAGCCTTACCCGGAAGTTGCCATTGAGGTTGGCTATATCTTCAACTAATGAAGAAAAAGTCTCTTTTAAATGAAAATCCATTCCCCAAGTACCAAGATTGATTCCAGTGAGTGTGATTTCCTTATAACCTCCATCAATAGCATGTCGAACATTATCAAGTATATTTTCTCTTGTATCACTGGCAGATGATCCGCGTGCTCGAACAACGGTACAGAAGGAACAACTTTCATCGCACCCAGTTTGTACTTTGATGAACGCCTTTGTCCTTCCTTGAAACTGGGTGACAGGAAGAGTTTGAAATTCTCGATCGGCATGAATATCCGACATGTAGACCTCGGCAAGGCTGGATTTTTTTTGTAGTGAATCGTTTTTTAGTTTTGCCTTAAGTACTTCTGCGATTTTTAGTTTGTCTGCATTTCCAAGGACAATATCAAGTCCTTTCATCTTTGACGAGTCTTCGGGGTTGAGTTGAGCATAACAGCCGGTAAATATGACAGTAGCATTTTCATTAATAGCTAAAGATTTTTTTACAGCTAGTCGTGAACTATAGTCACTTCGCGCAGTTACAGTGCATGTGTTGATAACGTATATATCTGCAGTTTCGGATGAGTCAACTATTGCATATCCTTCTTTTTTAAGAATAACTTGCATCTCTGCAGTGTCATGCTGATTGGTACGACATCCTAATGTTGTAAAAGCAACTTTCATTCGTTTACAAAGGATTTAAGGGGATATTAAGGAGTGTTGATTTGTTTTTCGTCTATAGAACATATTAATCTAGCAAATTTTATGAATCAACCTATAATTCAAATGCTTATTGGTGTGTGCAAATAGGTAACTTGATCTGTAAGTCGTGAGATTGCTAGTATCCAAAAATTACTTTAAAAGTGAAAAAACTTTTCTGATTAATATGAATTCAAAAGGCCTTGCAGTTATTGTACTTGCAGCAGGAAAAGGCACGCGGATGAAGTCCTCCATAGCTAAGGTTCTTCATCCAATAAAAAACCAGCCTCTATTGTATTATGTATTGGAATCATTAGTTCCCCTCAATCCAGATTTTTCTGTCCTAGTGGTAGGATTCCAATCCGCAGTAGTTAAAGAATCGTTTTCTAATCGTGGGTTGATATTCGTTGAGCAGAAAGAGCAACTTGGAACGGGGCATGCTGCGCAGCAAGCAAAATTAGCTTTACACGATTTTTCAGGGGATGTTTTGGTGGTTTGTGGTGATATGCCGCTTATTAAATCACAAACGTTAGTAGATCTTGTTACTAGGCACCGTGAAAAAAAATCTGCTTGCACGGTTTTAACCCTAAAATCCTCAGAGAAAAAAGACTTTGGTTTAGTAATCCGAGACGAGCAAGGATCAGTATCTAAAATCGTCGAGTGTAAAGATGCTTCAGAAGACGAAAAAAAAGTTGACGAATTCAACTCGGGAGTTTACTGTTTTGATAAGCATTTGTTTTTAAAGGCATTAGATGAGATTGGTAATAATAATATTCAAAAAGAATATTATCTAACCGATACTATAGAGTACATAGTGAATAATGGTTTTTTAGTTGAATCCCTACAAATAAGAGATAACACGCAACTTCTGGGAATTAATACTCAAGAAGACTTGTCTCTAGCAGAAAAAATATTGATGGGCGAAACTAAGTCCTCTTAAAAATTATACCTTACACTTTAAGTAAACTTCATCAAGGGCGAAGTCTTAATGAAAGCTATCATCCTAGCCGCCGGCAAAGGTTCTAATCTAAATCCTTTTTCAAACACCCGACCCATACCAATGATTTCGGTTGCTGGCAAAACGCTATTGGATAATAGTTTGTGCCAGTTGAAAAATGCAGGAATCAATGATGTTTATATAGTAGTAGGGCATCATAAGGAAAGAATACAAGAACTTGTTGCAGAGAAATTAGATTCTGGAATGAATATCCAATGCTTGGAGCAAGAAAAAAATAATGGTATTGGTGATGCGATACTTCAGGTGAAAGAAAAAATTTCTCCGGGTGAATATTTTCTTCTAATTTATGGAGATACTTTAACCGACGAAAATATTTATAGTAAAGCCCAGCAATCATTCCATTCTTTTAAGTGCCCCGTAGCTTCGATTTGTTTGCCACCTTCAAATGAGAGTTTTGGAAATGTTTTTTTGAATGCCCAAATGAAAATAACCAAGATTATAGAAAAGCCAAAGGGAAGCGATTTGGGCAACTATGTGTTGGCGGGTGTTTTTGTTTTGCCGGAATCTTTCTTTGCTTTACTGAAAACAAATAAGGCTTCGATGGAAAAATCCTTACAAACGATGGTTAAAGAGGGGGACTTGATGGCCTCCATGTGGGAAAACGAGTGGCTCGATATTGTTTATCCTTGGGAGATTTTACAAGCGAATAAAATTGTTCTTGATTCTTGGGGCAAATCTTCTATAGCCAAATCAGCTGTTATGGAGACCAATGTGACAATGCAGGGTGTGGTCAATATTGAAGAAAATGTTGTTATTAAAGCTGGGGCTGTATTGGAAGGTCCTTGTTCGATAGGCAAAGGAAGTTACATTGGAAATAATTCCTTGATTCGAAGTTATACCTCGATTGGTAGTAACTGTTCCGTTGGTTATGGCGTGGAGCTTAAAAACTGCGTGGTATTCGATAAATCAGGAATTGGAAGGTTGTCATTTATAGGTGATAGTGTCATTGGTGAAAATGTTGATATAGGTGCTGGTTGTATGACTGTGAATAGAAATACAAACTGGGAAAAAATACAGGTGAAAAATGGAAAAACTAACTTATCCACGAATATGAAAAAATTAGGAGCATTTGTTGGTGATGGTGTGGTTATAGGTGCGGGGAATACTATTCAACCCGGAACCGTAGTTTTCCCTGGGGAAATTTTCCCCGCCTGCTATTCGGTAGTACATAAAAATTAATTATAAGGTTAGCTATGTGTGGGATTAATGGTGTTGTCGGGTTGAAAAATATTTCCGAAGTTTTGTTTCAGGGGATTCGGAATTTGGAGTATCGGGGGTATGATTCCTGTGGAGTTGCCTTGATGAACAAAAGCAACCTTATGGTACAGAAGAATACTGGGGGAGTAGAAGAGTTTTTTCGCAAAGGAAATATTCTTGCCACAAAAGGAAAAATAGGAATTGCTCATACTCGCTGGGCCACGCATGGCACGGTAACTCGTGACAACACCCATCCATTTACATCATGTGACGGGGCATTTGCTTTAGTTCATAATGGGATTATCTCAAATTATCGTTTTCTTCGGGACGGTTTGATAGGCGAAGGGCATGTGTTTCGTTCTGAAACGGATACGGAAGTGATTCCCCACTTGTTGGAAAAGTATTATAAAAAACACAAGAGTGTTGAGAAAGCATTAGTTAAGACATTAAGTATTCTAGAGGGAACTTTTGCCATAGCTATGATTTCTACCCACCACCCGGATCAAATCTTTTGTGCTAGAAGAGAATCACCACTGATGCTTGGGATTGGGGATGAATTAAAATTTGTTGGATCAGATTTTAACGCGTTCATCGATTATACGAAAAACGCTATTATTATGGAAGATGACGAATATGCCATTTTGTCGAGAGATTCTTATGTCGTGAAAAATTTTTCAACTCAAGAGGAAATCGTTAAACCTATTACAAAAATTGAGTGGGATAGCGAAACGGCAAAAAAGTCAGGCTACCCTCACTATATGCTCAAAGAAATCTATGAGCAACCACAGACCATTAATACTGCTTTGGAATTGGATTCCAATTTAATGAATGAGGTGGTTGACATGATTGATGTAAGTGATAAGGCATATTTCGTTGGGGTGGGGTCTACATTTTATGTGGCAAAGTTTTCAGAGTACTTATTTTCCTCCCTTACGGACAGCTTTATCCCGGCGATCAGTTCTGATGAGTTTTCATTGCTGGCTAAAGTTAACAGCAAAAGTCTCGTACTTACCCTTTCCCAGTCAGGGGAAACCTTCGATACTATTAGCGCTCTAAAGTTTGCTAAGTCTAAGGGTGCTATGACAGCAGCTGTTGTTAATGTTATGGGGTCTTCTATTTCTAGATTGGTTGACAAGGTTATTCTTCAGGGATCCGGTCCCGAAATTTGTGTTATCAGTACCAAGGCGGCATTTGCGCAGATGATTATCTTAACGATTTTAGCTTTGAAATTGAGCCTCAAGAGAAAGAAAATAAAAAGAAGAGAATANGATTCGTCTATAACTGCTCTTCGTGAGTTGCCAGAAGTTATACAGAATATATTGAATGAGCGGTCAGGGTTCATCCATCGTATAGCCAACAATTACTCTAAGGTAAAAAACTGGCTTTATCTTGGTCGAGGAATTTATTATCCGGTTGCGCTAGAGTCGGCTCTTAAGATGAAAGAGGTTGCATATGTACATGCGGAGGGAATGCCTGGTGGATTTTTAAAGCATGGGACTCTGGCAATGATTGATCAGGATGTGAATTCCATTGTATTCATTCCTCCGCGTTCTGACAAAAAATTATATGAATCAACAATTCACAGTGTCGAAGAAATTCGTGCTAGGTCCGGGTTTGTTCTGGGCGTCCACTTTGATGAGGGTAGCAAGAATAGGGACTTGTTTAGCGAAGAAATTATCCTCCCAAATGTAAAACCTATTGTTGCGCCTTTCGTCCAGCTTGTGATTGGTCAATTGTTAGCTTATTTTACGGCTATTTCTCTCAAACGTAATGTCGACAAACCGCGATCGTTGGCGAAGTCTGTGACTGTCGGGTAATTCATCTCGTATACTTATTCACTCACTCTAGTTATAATTTCTAGTTCAATTAAACTGTTGCCATCTCTTTCGTTGGTCTGCTAGAGTGCTGATTCTTAATTTTTCCTTCACCATTTTAATTCCATGAAAACTGCAACTAGCACCGCTTTAACAGTGGCTGGATTTGATCCAAGTGGAGGTGCGGGACTCCAAGCAGATTTGAAAACATTTTCAGCATTTGGAGTCAGTGGAAAATCGGTTGCAACTTCCATAACAATACAAAGTACACTAGGTGTTGAGGGTCTTCATAATATTTCACCCGAAGTAGTTGAACAACAACTAAGAGCTATTTTTAGAGATGGAAAGCCCGGTGCTGTTAAAACTGGCATGTTGGGAAACGAATCAATAGTCGAAACAGTGGTTCGTGTATTGCGCCGTCATCGAATTAAAAAAATTATTGTAGACCCTGTCATATATTCATCGTCAGGAAAATCATTGTTGTCGGAGTTGGGAATTCAGGTGATGAAGGAAGAACTTTTGCCTGTTACTTTCTTGTTAACACCTAATTTAAAGGAAGCTGAAATTTTATCAGGAGTGAAGATTAGACAACCATCTGACAGAATTCGGGCAGCCAGAGTTTTGATGAAAATGGGCGCCAAAAACATTCTTATTAAGGGTGGACATTTAAAAGGTGAGCCTCAGGATTTTTTCTTTGACGGGAAGCGCTCTCTTTTTCTGAATGCAGATCGTGTTACTGGGGGTGATGTTCACGGGACAGGTTGCGCTTTAGCATCAGCAATCACGGCAAGTTTAGCAAAGGGTAAGGATATTGTTGCAGCAGTGCAAGAAGCAAAGGAATTTATTGGCCTTGCAATTATGGGGGCTATTAAATCCGGNAAAGGTGTACCCCAAGTCGAACCTTTAACCGGCCTCTATCAAGATTCCGAGCGTTATGATATGTCTCAACGTGTTTTTCGAGCTGTTGAAGTNTTAAAGGATTACTGTGTTGGTGGACTGATTCCAGAGGTTCAATCCAATATTGGTTTTGGGTTAGAGAATGCACGCACAATAGATGATGTCATTGGTTTTCCTGCNCGCATTGTTAAGTGCGGAAAGAATATTTTAATACCCTCGCCGCCNCGTTTTGGGGGCTCTCGTCACGTTGCTGATATTGTTTTGACTGTTATGCAATTTGATCCTTCTAAACGAGCAGTAATGAATATTAAATATAATTCTGATTTAATTAAGGTGTGTAAAACTTTAAAATTCACTCTGGCTTCTTTTGATCGTTCTATGGAGCCAAAAAAAATCAAAACAATTGAGGGATCATCTTTGGAATGGGGGACAGCTTCTTCCATTCGGAAATGTGGGTTTGTTCCAGATATTATTTTTGACAAAGGTGGTATGCGAAAAGAAGAGATGATTCGAGTGATTGCGGAAGATATAGAAAGTCTCGTGGATAAAGTATTAAAAATCCATCGACGTTACTCGAAAATTCTGGCGTGAAAATTAAAGTTGGGATTTGTCTATCAGGATTTCAGATCTTTCTTTGAGGTTTTTCATCCACTCCTGAAAAGCAGCATCTCCTTTTTCTAGTTTGAGTCTTGTTCTTAATTCTTTTGAATCTTCTATGTCTGGAGCACTAGCTTTTTGCCGGTCCTGAAGGCGAATCAGGTAATAGTTATCCCTTACAAGAACCCATCCAGACTTCCCCTTATCCAGTTCAAACGCTTTGGATTTTACTTTTTGAAGGTTACCGATTCCTGGAATAGAGTCGGCTCGGTTAAAGAATGGAGTGTGCTTCAGTCCAAGTCCAAGATTCTTGGCGGCTGACTCAAGGTCAACTGTCCCATTGGAAATTTCTTTAGCAAGTGACTCGGATTTTATTGTTGAAAAATTGTGGTCTTTTTCTTCTTGAGTTTTTGATCGGGCTAATTGTTCAACTTTATTAAGTTCTGGAATATATGGTTTTTCTCGGTTCAATACTTTTATTACAAAAGCGGATTCCAATGTGACTACGGGTTCCCCAACTTTATTGTCTCCCAGTAAGAATGCCTGGTTAAAAAACTCGGGATTACTTCCAATCTCTGGAACAACATGATTCTCTCTAGAAATAAATGGGGTGGTTTGGATAGATAGGCTGTTCTCCTGGGCGGCACGCATCAAGTCCTGGTCTTCCTTGGCCGAGCGATGAACATGTTTAACAACGCGTCTCATTTTCTGGCGGGTTTTATTCACTTTGATTTTCTTTGTTATTTCCTCTTTCACTTCTTCTATCGGTTTGATTCTTTCTGGGGTCACTTCGTTAAGTTGAATTATGTGGAAACCGAAAGACGTTTTTATAGGTTCGCTTGTTTCTTTTGGGTTAAGCTTTTTTAATGCATTTTCAAACTCAGTAACCATCATTCCTTCTGGAAATTCCCCAAGGCTTCCTCCATTTTTTCCGGAAACAGTATCATCAGAATATTTTTTTGCCAATTCGCTAAAGCTAGCTCCATTTCGAATCTTTTTCAAAATTTCATCTGCTTCACCTTTTGCAAGTTCTTCTGCTTTTTTTGTAGATTCTTGTGAGTTGTTGGCATCCGTTTCAGGTCGTATTAGTATATGAGCAGCTTTATACATTTTTCGAACCCTGAAGTCTGCTATTTTAGTGTTGTAGTAATCTTCTATATCTTCATTGTGGATGTCTATCAGGCTCTCATAATCCGTTGGGGTAGTTTTTACGTATTGGATCTTAATTTTTTCCGGGATCTCAAAACGCCCTTTATTTTTTTCGTAGAAAGATTTTATTTCTTCTTGGCTAACTTTTTCTTCTGATTTGAAGTGATTAGTTGGAATTACTATGTAGTCTATTTTAACTTTTTCATTCGCAAGCATGTATGCTTTATTTAGTTCATTAGGTGAAACCTTGACATTGGATTTGATTAGATTCCTGACTTTTTCAAGAAGAAGTGCTTCACGTTGACTCTCTTCAAACTCGAGAGGAGTCAAGCGTTTGAATTTGAGATAATTTTGGTAGGCAATATTGTTAAAGATTTTATCTTTTTGAAAAGCAGCAAGGCTATTTATTTGGTTAACAACTTCTGTATCGCTGATTTGAATGTCTAGCTCCTTAGCCTTAATCAAAAGAATTTTTTTTTGAATTAAAACGTCTAAGGCCTGTGTTTTTAGGTCCAGTTTTTGGATGAGCTCTTCTGAAAACTGACCCTGAAACTGTTCCCTGTAAAAATTTATGAGATTATTAAATGTGCGTTCGTATTCAGCCTGACTAATTTTAGATCCATCGACAGTTGCCACTACTCCCCCTGAGGAGCCAGACGAACCACCCATTCCCCATGAATAGAAAATTGTTCCTATAAAGGCGAAAACAATAAGCCATAGAATTGACTTAATAAGCCATGAGTCAGCGTGTTCTCTAATCACATTAAGCATCAAGCGTTCTCCGAGAAAAATTTAATTTAATTATAGAGGGTGGCAATGGCATATTATAGAACCTTGCCTTTATTCGCAACCGTTTTGATTTTTAAGGTTGATTCTATGATAACTTTAAATTTGTTTTGAAGTGGAATGACCAAACTTATTGACAAGTGTAAATCATTATTTTTATTTGCCTTGCTTTTATTAATACCCCTTGTTATAAAAAATGCTTGTGATCCATGGATTTCGCTGTTTAAGTAGGAATCTAAATTATATAAGGAGAGTGGTTTGTTCTGGAATTTTTTTTCGAATGATTTGGCCATTGACTTAGGGACTGCCAATACCCTGATATATGTTGAAGGTCAAGGGATAGTTTTACGTGAACCTTCAGTCGTTGCATTGAATACCCAAACCAA
>JGI26261J51718_1000736_pt1 | contig 15695 bp, 16 predicted proteins | sample SaaInlV_135m_DNA_3_FD_51718 | JGI IMG/M metagenome (IMG submission 51718)
CAGATTTATGAAGACAATCCTGATATTAAAAATTTAAACATAACTAAAAGATTACCAAATAAGCTTATTATTTCGTTTGATTTATACCAACAACTGGCAAACATCATAGATTTAAGGGCATCGGTTGAAACTTACACTGTATTATATGAAAATTCATATGTAGTAAGTACACCAACAATTGTGAACACATTACCAATAGTAAAGATTGAAAATGGCCCAGTAGAAAGTGGTTTTAATGGTGAGTTGATATCCCTGTTTAAGACACTGGACAATTATCAATACACCAAACAGTCTTTACAGATCAAATATGATGGTGAAGCATTCAACGCTTATTACGGTAAGACCACCTTTCAACTTGGAGAAGCTGTTGACCTCGGAAAGAAGGCTTCAATACTTGGAACCTACCTCTCTGATAATAGTTGTGATGGTACAGTAAGATTTTTAACATCAGTATCAACTATCGAGGATTGTACATAATCTAAACCTAAACTATAGGTATAGATAAAATATAAAATATATATTTGTTTAAGACGGTATTAATGATATTCTTTTTTTGAAAAAGGATTTTAATGAAACAAAATAAAAAAAATACTAAACAAAAAGGAGTTAATTTAAACATGAGACCTAAAAATTATACAGCTGTAATCAAAGTCATGGGTGTTGGCGGTGGNGGTACAAATGCTGTCAATCGAATGATGAAAATGAATATTGGCGGAGTAGATTTTGTAGCTTGTAATACAGACGCACAAAGCCTACTTGGCTCCAAAGCTGATATGAAACTTGATCTTGGAAGAAAATCAACAAGAGGCCTNGGTGCGGGTGCTAATCCTGAGGTTGGCAGACAAGCTGCTATTGATTCTGAAGAATTAATTATTGAAGCCCTTAAAGGTTCAGATATGGTATTTATTGCTGCTGGTGAAGGTGGGGGAACTGGTACTGGAGCTTCACCTGTAATCGCAAATATTGCACATGAATTGGGTGCCTTAACTGTTGGTGTTGTAACTCGACCTTTCGGTTTCGAAGGAAGAAGAAGATCTGTTCAGGCTGAAGAAGGAATTCAGGCTTTAAGAGATGTAGTAGATACTCTAATTGTGATTCCTAACGATAGATTATTACAAATAAGTGATAAGGATATAAAAGTCAGCGAAGCTTACATTAAATCTGATGAAATCTTAGCTAATGGTGTCAAAGGCATTACTGGTCTAATAACAAATCCGGGTGTTATAAATGTTGACTTTGCAGATGTTAGAACAATACTTAAAGATGCAGGAAACGCAGTTCTTGGTATAGGTAGATCCACAGGAGAACAAAGAGCTCCAAATGCCGCACAAGCTGCAATATCTTCGCCACTACTAGAAGCAAATATGGATGGTGCTGAAGGTGTTTTGATTACAATAGCAGGATCTGAAGACTTAAAACTTCAAGAGGTGAATGAAGCTGCAAGAGTAATTACAGAACGTGCAGATGATAATGCTGAAATTATATTTGGACACACAGTGGATGAAACCTTGGGTGATGCTGTTGAAGTAACCGTAGTTGCTGCCGGATTTGGGCCTAGACCAACAAGAAAGCCAAAAGATTTTGATGAAAATCAAGACTCCGGAGGTGACGGTCTTCCTGACTTCATCAAGGGATGATTGAGTCTTCATTTATTCAACAAAGTTACTTTAGTAACAAAATTGATGGAAATGATTTAGCTGACATTTTAAGGAGCCAAAAACCTTCAGGTGAAATGCTCCTTGATGTTGCTCANATGAATCAAACCCACAGCAATAAGATTGAGTGTATTGAGACAGAAGGTATTTTTCCTTCTGATGGACTGGTTACATCAACAAAAAATATATCATTAGTCGTTAAAACTGCTGATTGCATGCCTGTACTAATTAAAACAGAAGCATCAATTGCTGCCTTACATGTAGGTTGGAAAGGCTTACAAAATGATATTTTNGACTTGGCTTTAAGGAAAATTGCCGGTACTAACATTAAGGTTTCAGTTGGACCTCATGCTCAAAGTTGTTGCTACGAGATACAAAATGATGTAGCCAAATTATTTCCCGAAAGTGTTTTAAAAAGAAAAAATAAAATGTATTTAAACTTGTCTAAACAAATTGTAAATTCTTGCCAATTAAACGACATAGAAATTCAAGTATCAAAAAATTGTACTGTNTGTGATAATAATTTCTGGTCCTTTAGAGAAAATAAAACAGCACAAAGACAGTATTCTTTTATATGGATATAAAAAACTTAGAAAAAATAGTTAATAAAATTTCAAAATTTAATGCGAGGTTATTACCTGTCGTTAAAAATCAGAATATAGAAGACATAAACAAGTTGATTAATTTTGGAATCAAAGATCTGGGTGAAAATAGGTTAGATGAACTTCATCTACACCACCAACATTTCCCAGATAGTAATTATCACTTTATTGCACCATTGCAATCAAGAAAAATTTCGGAAATATTAAGCAAGTGTGTGACATTACATTCGATCTCCAGAGAGAAGGAGCTTGATGTAATTTCCAAAACCTATTCTGATCAAAATATATTTATACAGGTAAATATCGATAATGATCCCAATAANAGTGGTATTAGTGGAGATAATTTAAACGATTTTATTGATTATTCTCTAACCCTTGGTATACAGCCAGTAGGTTTAATGTGTATACCTAATATAGAATCTAATAGAAAAAAGGTGTTTTCTTCGATGCAAAAATTAAATGAAAAAATAAAAATTCAGTATAAAAACTATCCTGGTGAATTATCTATGGGCATGTCTGATGATTATGAGATTGCTCTAGATTACGGTGCTACAATAATACGTGTAGGTAGTAAAATATTTTTATAATGTTAGAAAAATTCTTAATAGCAATTGGACTNAAGCAACCACAAAACCTAAGTTTTGATGATTCACCTCAACAAAATAGAACAGTAAGACCTTCNACAGAAAACAGATTTTCTACAGATGAACAAGTTGGAGATGTTAGAATTCACAATCCGAAAGATGAAGTAGAGATTAAAGTACTGAAGTCATTTAATGATATCCATAGTTTAGGTAATGTTGTAAAAGAAGACTACATTGTTGCAATGGATATTCGAGATATATCTGATCAAACAGACCGTAGAAGAATTATAGATTTTGTAACTGGCATGGCTTTTATCAGCGACGCAAAAATAAGATCAATTAATAAAGATGGAGTATATTTACTGCTTCCTGCATCAGCATCACTGCCGTCTAGCGAAAGAGAAAGGCTCCAAAACTTGGGTCTTTACAATATTAATGTGTAGCTTACTGATACTCTTTTTCAGATTTTTCTCATATGCTCTATTCGCATGGATAATTTTAAGTTGGGTTCAAGTTTCGCCTGAGCATCCTCTGGGTCAAGTGAAATATGTATTAGATAAAGGTTTTACAAGAATTTTAGAACCGATACGTTCAAGAATGCCTACCCTTCGAATAGGTATGGCTGGTTTAGATTTATCACCACTCGTTTTAATATTTGGAGTTAACCTATTACAGCCTTATCTACTAAGAGCTGTTTGCTAAGATTTTTCAATTTGTATTGAAATCGAGTAGTTCAACAAATTTTCTATCCCAGGTTTTTTAACAGTAGAAAAACTTACTGAGAGAGTCTCATTTTGAATATATTTTACGTGAGATTTAATAGCCGAAAGCACTATTTCATCTTCAGAAGAAATAGTAGTAATGATTCTATCAGTTATGTCATAATCACTTTCTTTACGCAACTTTTGTATGAGGGAAACAATTTCTCTAGAGATTCTTTCTTCAAGCAATTCATCATCTATGTCTGTATTTAATGAGATTAGAAAATCATTAACAATATCTTGATTCGGNCTATCAGCTGTTGCAACTAACTGTAAATCTAAACTGTGTAAATCAATTTTTTGATTACTAAAGGTAAAAGATCCAGCTTCAATAATATCTGCAATTTCATCTTGATTTAGTGAATCTAACTCTGATTTAAGTTTGTTAACATCTTTTCCTAGTTTCGGTCCCAATTCTTGATAGTTTGGTTTACAAATATATTTAACCCACTCAGATATATTATTTTCAAAAATAATTTCTTTCACGTTTAGTTCATTAAGTATTATGTGCTCTACATTTTTTAATTCGTTTTGTAGGCTTGTATCGTTAGTAACAATTTTTAAACTTCTTAAAGGTTGCTTATTAGGCATCTCTACATTAAGCCTTATATTTCGTGCGGATCTTATAATATCTTTAGCAGTTGAGATTTCTTTCTCTAATTGAGTATTTATTAAATTGTTATCTGCAACGGGATAGTTTTCATAATGGATACTTGTATCTTCCTCCTCAACTAAGCCCTGATAAATTTGCTCACAGATGAAGGGGAGTACAGGAGCCATTGTCTTTGAAAATTCTAATAAAACTTCATGCAAGGTTTTAAATGCATTAATTTTATCAAGATCATCAACGCCTTTTTCTTTCCAAAATCTTTTTCGGTTTGATCTAACATACCAGTTCGTTAATTCGTCGATAAAACTTATTAGTGGTGGGATAACTTCATATAAATAATAGTTCTCCATTTTTTCGTTCACAGTTTTAATAAGTGATTGTAAAGTAGAAATAATCCATTGATCCATTAATGGCCTATTTTCAACAGGGTCAGCTTTACTTAATTCTTCCATTGTAATTTCATCTGCGTTTGCGTAGTTGGAGAAAAATGTAAAACTATTCCATAGCGGCAAGATTACATTTCTAGTAACTAGCTGCACACCATCTTCAGAAAACTTAAGAGGTTCACCTCTTACAACTGGTGAATTTATTAGATAAGCTCTCAAACTATCTCCACCATAGCTATTGAGTAATTCTTCAGGATCTGGATAATTTTTTAAACTTTTACTCATCTTTCTGCCATCTTCAGCCAAAATCATTCCTGTAGTTATACAATTTTTAAAAGCTACGGAATCAAATAATGCAACTGATAAAATTGTAAGCGTGTAAAACCAACCTCTTGTTTGATCTAGTCCCTCAGCTATGAAGTCTGCGGGAAAACCATCCGAAAAATTTTCTTTATTTTCAAATGGATAATGCTGTTGGCCATACGGCATAGAACCTGATTCAAACCAACAATCAAGAACTTCTGAAGTTCTTACATATTTCTTACCTTTTATTTCTATTTCAATATCGTCTAAGTAGTGTTTATGAAGATCGTCTACCTTAACACCGCTTAACTCTTCAAGTTCCTCAATAGATCCAATACAGATCTGATCAGATGGATCTTCAGTGTTTATCCAGACTGGAATACAGCTTCCCCAGTATCTGTTTCTACTAATCGCCCAGTCACGAGCGTTACCAAGCCAATTTGAGAAACGTTTCTCTCCTATGAAACCAGGTACCCAATGGGTTTCTTCATTTAACTCAACCATACGATCTCTTATTTTCTCTACTCTCACAAACCAAGTAGGAATAGCTTTATATATTAGAGGAGTACCAGTTCTCCAACAGAAGGGGTAAGAGTGCATTTCTGTCTTTTGACTAAAAAGGGAACCACGTTCTTTTAGTTGGTTCATTATTATCTTGTCTGCATCTTTTACGTTTAATCCCTCAATACCTTTTATTGAATTATCAAATTTACCCGATAGGGTAACGGGATCAACAATCACATCGATATTTGCATCTTTCAGTGCATAAAAATCACTCTCACCATATGCAGGAGCTTGAGAAACTAAACCAGAGCCGGCTTCAGTATTAGTGTCATCGCTATGAATTAATCGAAATGCTCCATTGGAGTATTCATGCTCATACTCACTGTACGCTGGAATGTATTCAGCACCAATCATATCTGCACCAATTGACTCATCTAAAATTTTATATTCATACTCCTTTAACTCTGAAATAAGATTTTTAGCTATCCAAAATATGTCATCTGTTATTTGAATTCTCAGATATTCTATCTCTTTTCCAATGGCTATTGCTAAATTTCCTGGAATGCACCANGGGGTAGTTGTCCAGACTAAAAATTTGTCTGATTTTTTTATTTTATTAAAGTCACCACGAGCTGTAAGCGTAAAAAATATTGAGGGGTCTTCAACATCCCTGTAGTCCATATTGGCTTCGAAATTTGATAATGGTGTGGCTGCCGACCAAGAGTATGGTAAAACTTTATAATCTTTATATATTAAGTCATTTTCCCATAAGTTTTTAAATACCCACCAGACACTTTCCATAAAGTCAATATCCATAGTTTTGTAATCATTCTCAAAATCTACCCACCTACCGATTTTTCTAGTGACTCGTTCCCAATTTTCTGTATTAGTTTGCACTTGGCTTCTACATGCTTCATTAAACTTACCTATACCAAAATCATTAATTTGTTGAGGATCGTCTAACCCCAGTTGTTTCTGTACTTCCATTTCAATAGGCAAACCATGTACATCCCAGCCGAATCTTCTTTCTACATAATATCCTCGCATAGTCCAGTACCTTGGAACTATATCTTTTATTACTCCTGCAAGTAAGTTGCCATAATGTGGGCTNCCTGTAGGAAANGGAGGTCCATCGTAGAATCTAAAAACCTTTTGATCTTTNCGATTCTCCATTGAGTTATCAAATGCGTTTATTTCATCCCAGTAAGCAGATATATTCTGTTCTTGGGATGCAAGATTAATATTATTGTTAACTCTTTTGAACATATCTTTAAAATTTTAAAGCTTTTTCAATTAAATATGTCATTAATAGAGATTATTTAAAAGTTTATAAAATACTTAACTTTTCGTGGAAATTTACTANGATATTTAAATTAATAGGAAATATATATGACAAGAAAATTATCAGCTAATACCGTNAATAAATTCAAGAAAAAACTTGAACAAGAACAAGTAAACCTTAAAGGCATTTTAGAAAGACACCAAGAAGAGCGTGAAAAAGTCAGGCTTTCTGAAGGATCAGCTGAAAGAAGTCCAGATCCATCAGAGGCTGATGGTGGTTCAATGGCTTTTGAATTAGAAAAAGAGTTAACTTTGGATGAAAATACAAAATATCTCTTGAATCAAGTTGAGCACGCACTTTTTCTAATAAAGAAGAAAAAATACGGTATATGTGAAAATTGTGGAATTGCTATTCCGGTAGCAAGACTTGAGGCTTTACCCTATTCGTCAAATTGTAAAGATTGTGCCGTTTTAATTGACTCTTAAAAAGTACCTTTACCCAACTATTACAGTAATTNCTTTAGCTCTGATAGATAATTTAACAAAGTATTATGTCAGAATTGAAAATATTCAAGAGTTGGTCTTAATAGAAAACTTTTTAACTATCGACCTTACTTACAATACCGGCATAGCTTTTGGATTTCTAAGCGATTACACAAATACTACATATGTGGTTTCTTTATTAGTTCTAGTGTGGTTGGTGTTCCAAATAAAAGATTCTAAAAATAGTTCACTTGAACTTTATTCCTATATTTTAATACTTGGAGGTGCTCTAGGGAACTTATCTGAAAGAGGTTGGAATCTAGTGACTAACAACGGTGGGAAAGTAACAGATTTTGTAGAACTACTATTTATTCCAAGTTTTAACTTTGCTGATTCCTTAATAAGCATTGGAATCACCATATTATTATTTTCGGAGTTCAAAAATAAGTAACTTAAAAGTAGTCTACGAAGATGATAATTTCATAATTTTTAATAAACCTAACGGTTTGCTTACTCATCCTACTAATAAATCTACAGAATTTACTTTACGAGACTATCTCGTGGAGGAGCATCCGAGCATTTTATCTTGGGGTGAGGAAAATAGAGAGGGAATTGTTCATAGATTAGACAGAGTCACATCAGGACTAATAGTTTGTGCTCTGAATTTGGAATCTTATAATCTTCTAAAAGGAAAATTCAAGAATAGAGAAATCACAAAATCTTATGTTGCTTTAATCGAGGGATCTCTCCCTTCAGATTCTGGAATTTTAAACCTTCCATTAGCCCGTTCATTGAAAAATCGTAGTAAAAGAACCGTTGACACTAATGGACGAAATTCAACTACTAAGTATGAGGTACTAAATTTTTATGAAGATTTAAATATTTCAAAATTGAACTTGATCTTATAACAGGCAGGAATCATCAAATTAGAGCACACATGGAATATATGAAAACACCGGTACTTAACGATACACTTTATAACGCATCTAAAAATCATATAATTCCAGAGAATTCAATTGCGCTTCATTCTGCTGTATTAAAATTTACACTAGACAATGAAAAATATTCTTTCAGCTCTGAGGTACCTTCTTTTTTTAATCGAGTGATAGATGTGTAATTATTAAAAAATACTTTTAAGATGTTTTTATGAGTAAATCCTTTGTCCATCTACATGCCCACACTGAGTATTCAATGCTGGATGGAGCTGCAAAAATACAAACATACATAGATCGAGTAAAAGAGCTTCACCAACCTGCAGCTGCGATTACTGACCATGGAAATCTTTATGGTGCTTTGGAATTTCATAACATAGCCAAAAAAAATGGCGTAAAACCCATTATCGGATATGAAGCCTACATCACAACAGAATCTAGATTTGACCGTCCAGATAGAAATAAAAACAAACGCTACCATTTAACACTTTTAGCAGAAAATAATGAAGGGTACTGGAATCTGGTGCAACTTGCTAGCAAAGCCTTTACAGAGGGTTATTACTACAAGCCCAGGCTTGATTATGACTTATTGAGAAACCACTCAAAAGGTATCATAGCTTTATCTGGTTGCCTTGGAGGAGAGGTTGCCCAGCATTTGGCTCCAGACGGCTCTATAGAAGAGGGTAACAATCAAGGTGAAAGAAGTTATCAGAAAGCCCTTGAAAAGGCAGATTTGTATCAAAGCATTTTTGGTAAAGAAAATTTTTATATAGAACTTCATAACCATGGGATTAAACAACAAGAGATAATACTTCCAGACTTATTAAAAATATCAAACGAGCTTTCAGCTCCATTAGTTGCAACAAATGATTCACACTACGTAAACCCTGAAGATTCTTCTGCTCATGATGCGTTGCTTTGTGTACAAACTAACGCGACTATTGATGATGATTCGAGATTTAAGTTTGAAGGAGAAGGATACTATGTTAAATCTTCGGAGGAGATGAGAACACTTTTTAACGATTCGGAGTACCCAGGTGCTTGTGATAACACTTTGGAAATAGCTGATAGAGTTGAATACAATTTTGAATCTGGGAAGTATTATCTCCCAGCTTTTCCGATTGATGATCCAAACTTAACGGTTGAAGACTATCTTAAAAATCTTGTCTACGAAGGTGCAAAGTCTATATACCAAGAAATAACTGATGAGATCACTGAACGAATAGAGTATGAGCTTGAAGTAATTAATTCTATGGGATTTGCTTCTTATTTTTTAATCGTTGGAGATCTTATTCAGTATGCAAAAGAAAATAATATCAGAACTGGTGCAGGAAGGGGTTCTGCTGCAGGATCTATTGTCTCATATTGTCTTGGGATAACAGGAATAGAACCTTTAAAATATGGGTTGCTCTTTGAAAGGTTCCTTAATAAAGGCCGTAAAGAACTACCTGATATTGATATGGATATTGATGAACGTTATCGAAAAGATGTTATCGAATATGTTATTGGCAAATATGGAGAAGATAAAGTTGCTCACATAGTTACTTTTGCAACCATTAAAGCAAAACAAGCTATTCGCGATGCATCGAGAGTATTAGGTCTTCCATTTTCAGCAGGAGACAAGGTTGCAAAACTCATGCCACCTATGATATTAGGAAATACTGCAACACTGAGCGAATGTTTGCAGTTAGATGAGGAAAATAATAGTGGCTACAGTAAAGAGTTTTATACTGCATCAGCTGAATTAAGAAATCAATATAAAAATGATGAAGAGGTTAAAAGAATAATTGATATAGCTCTTGGGCTCGAGGGCTTAAGAAGACAAGATGGAATCCATGCTGCCGCTGTAGTTATATCTCCAGAAGCTATCACAAATTATTTACCGGTACAAAAAAAAGGAAAAGATGCAGAGTTAGTAACTCAGTTTGAAATGCACACAGTAGAACAACTTGGGTTGTTAAAAATGGATTTTTTAGGTCTCAGGAATCTTTCAATTATTGATAGAACTGTTGAACTTATTAATAATGAAGATTTTAATATTGATGAAATACCATTAGATGACAAAAAAACATTTGAATTATTTTCAACAGGACGCATGATTGGAGTTTTCCAACTTGAGAGTAGAATAGCTCAAATTACTGCAAGAAGTTTGAAACCTACTAGGTTTGAAGANATNGTTGCTTTAGTTGCTTTAATAAGACCTGGACCCTTGGGTGCAAATATGCATATTGAATTTGCAGATAGGGCCACAGGTAAAAAAGAGATAGAGTTTTTACATACAGATCTCAAAGAGATATTAGAAGAAACATATGGAGTAATTTTATATCAAGAACAAGTTATGCAGATTGCTCAAAAAATCTCAGCATTCCAATTAGACGAAGCTGATGATCTCCGAAAGGCAATGGGTAAGAAAATACCAAAAGTTATGGAACAACAAAGAAAAAAATTTACTGATGGAGCTATTAGTAATGGTTATTCAGAGCAGTTTTCAATCGAACTCTTCGATCAAATAGCATTTTTTGCTGGGTACGGATTTAACAAGAGTCACTCAGTTCCTTATGCTCTTATTGCTTATCAAACAGCCTATCTNAAAGCTAATCATCCCGCAGAGTATCTATCAGCATGTTTAACTGCTGTTAAGAGAGATAAGGACAGAACCGCAATATTTCTGGCTGAAGCTAGGGAGCTTGGAGTAAATGTGAAGACTCCTGACATTAATTTAAGTATTGAAGATTTTTCTGTCGCCAATGGAGAAATTTTGTTTGGNTTATCAGCTATTAGAAATGTCGGGGATGTAACAGCGGAAAAAATTGTAGCAGAAAGGGANAGTGGAAATTACGAGACAGTACAGGATTTTTTAGCACGTACAGATTCCAGATCTTTAAACAAAAGGGGAGTCGAAGCCATGATTCAAGGTGGAGCTTTTGATCAGTTTGGATTTCCTAGAAGAGGTTTATATGAATCAATAATTGACCTTATAGAAGATGCTAAAGGTTTAAAGAAAGAAAAAGACAACTCTCAAGCCTCTCTCTTTGACCTTGACGAACAAACAAACGAACTCACAACTATAAAAAATGTTGAATGGGAAAAAAAGGAACTCCTTGACAGAGAACGAGAAATGTTAGGTTTTTTTGTTAGTGAGGACCCCTTAGAAGGTTATGGAGAGATATTTAGATCTGAATCTACCCATTCGATTATTGAACTTATGGATATAGAAGAAGACGAAGAAGTCAACGTTGCCATAACTGGCTTAGTATCCAATGTTCAAAAAAGGGTATCAAGAAGAGGAAATGCATGGATTCAATTTGACCTACAAGAATCTACTGGTTCCCTGGGTGTTCTTGTTTTTAATAAACTTGTAGAAAAATATAATGCACAGCTAGATGGTGAATTGTATCTGAAAGTTTCTGGTACATATGTTGGAGGAACTGAAAATAATATTAGAGCTAGAGATTTCGAGCTAATAGAACCATCGAAATTATTGACTGACTTAGATATTACACCATTGAAGATTTCNGTACAGGAAGAAATTATGGATAAGAAAAATTTAATCTTATTAAAAGAATTATTGGAAAGGCATCCAGGAGGATCAAAAGTTGAATTGGAAGTCAATAACCAAGAAGGAGTGAAGCTTCTTGAATTAAAAAATATAAAAGTTAAAAAAACGACNCAGTTAAGAAATGAAATTAACACATTATTGAAAAATTAATTAATATTAATCTATGACATTTAACATTGAAGAATTTCAAAACCGATTTAAAGAAAGAGCCGAGGCTGTAAAGAATCGTCCTATGCCACCAATTGGAGGAGATGAAAGATTAGCCTTTATAAAACAAGCTGAAAAGGATTATCAAGATTATATGATAATTTCTGATTCAGAATTTGAAATCACGGAAGATTTTTTAGTTTTTAAATACAAACTAGATTCTTAGTTTAAATCTTTACCCATCGGAAAAATAATATTTATAACTTCTGCGCATGCTTTTGCAATTTCCATGTGTTCTTTTTGAGTCCCATTACTTGCTCTCAGTTGAATATAATGTATCCAACTTCTTAATGTTCCATTCATATACAATCTGCTAACTGTATTACCTTCTGGCAAAACAGATCTAGCTTGTTCTTTAGCAATACCAGCATCAATAGCCCAGTTGTAGGCATTCTTTGAAGTTTCGATTACTTCTTCTTGTAGTTCATTCCATTTGGATATAATTTCTTCATTCTCGGTTTCAACAGAATTTTGTCTATTTTTATCATCCTGTAGTCTTGCCTCTCTAATTTTAAATTCTAAATCTTTAACGGGGTTTGCGTACCTTTGGCTAAACTCCTGAAAACTAAATGACCTATGTCTTAAAATCTGCCTGGCTATGTCACGCGTTGTCTCTATTTCCAAACAAGCACTAACCATTTCAAGTGGGGACCAATGTGCATTTTTGATTAAATAATTGATAAGTTTCTCGCTAGTTTCTGTATTTAACTGATTTGATGGATTTGAAACCCTTGCACAAAAAGCAACCAATTCCTGGGCATCTGTAATACCATCTGAATAGAATTCTTCAGTAGGTTTGGAATAACTAATTAATTTAACCTTCATTTATGTAACTATATTAAAATAAAAAAAATATGTTTTTATTACGAGTAATTGTTTTTCTGATTTTACTTTCATTAATTCTAATTCTTGCATACCCACTATTGATTGTATTTAATATTGCCTCTGGTGGGGATGGTTTTGGATTATGTAATGATTTAGCAACCTGCATTATTCCGGTATCAGAAGGTCCAAAGCTTCTTATTTATTTGATAGGTATTTTCTTTCTTCTTGTTTTGCTGTTGAGGTTAATAATGAAATATATGAATTCTCTTCAAAGTAAAAATTCTATTCTCTAATTATAAGAAAAATAGATAGTAATACCAGACATACACCTGCCCAATTAGTAAAGTTCAATACTTCACCGACGTAAAGTATTCCTATAATTAAAGCAAAGATTGCCTCCAAGCTCAGTAGCAATGCAGCGGTTGCAGCGTTTACTTCTTTTTGACCAAATAGTTGCAAATAAAATGCGGCAAAGTTCACTATGAAGCCTAAGAACAAAATTGGTAAAACATATTCTATTTTGAAACTAAACTGCGAAGGGTTTATAAAAGGTAGACAAAGTGCAGCACCTACAAAAGATTGAACAAACATTAACTGCGATATATTTTGATTTCTTATATACCTTTCGACCATAACAATATGTAATGCATATCCAGTGGCACATACAAGCGTAAAAAGGTTGCCAAATAATTGATCGTAACTATTACTAGCTATAAGAAATATTCCCATAAATCCAGCTAATGAAAAAATATAACTTCTTGGTGAAAGATTAGTTTTATTGATAATTTTTGAAAAAATTGGAGTAAGTACAATATAAAATCCTGTAACAACTCCTGAATTAATTGTTGATGTTGTAAGTAAACCTTGAGTTTGGGTTACATACCCAATCCAAAGAAATAGTCCCATTAAAATTCCAGGTTTAATCGTTTTTTTAGATGGGATACCTCCAGTTAACAAAAATAAGAACGAGGCTATTGCATATCTTAAAAAAACAATATTTATAGGAGAAAAGTTATCAAGTAAATTTTTAACGACTATGAAAGTTCCACCAAAAAATAAGGCAGAGAGTATTAATGATGTAATAGCCAATGTTCTTTTATTTTTAATCATGCAGTCTAATGAAGATTAATATACAGATTAAAATAGACATATGAGCAATGAATTAAATCAACTAGCTAAAAAATTTCATGCATATCTTCGTAAAGAATACTCTGATATCAAAACAATTCTCAAATACAGAACGCAGTTTCAGTTACTTNTTTCGATTGTTCTTTCCGCTCAAACAACAGATGAAAATGTAAATAAAGCTACTAAAGGGCTGTTTAAGGAATATCCAAATGCGAAATCATTGGCATCTGCAAAATTAAAAAGTATTGAAAAACTTGTATTCTCTACAGGTTTTTATAAAGTTAAATCTAAAAACATACATGCATTATCCAAAATACTTGTAAACGAATACAACTCAAGGATTCCTAAGACAATTGAAGAACTTGTAAAACTTCCTGGCGTTGGAAGAAAAACAGCATCAGTTTTTCTTGCAGAAACATTTGATCAACCAACTATAGCTGTGGATACCCATGTACTGAGGGTGTCTCACAGACTTGGGCTNTCAACTAAAAGACACGATCCAATCCAAACTGAAAAAGAATTAAAGTTGCTTTTTCCTAAAGACTTTTGGCGATATCTTTCAATGAGTTTTGTACAATTTGGAAGAGACATTTGTGATGCAAAAAAACCATTATGTGAAGTTTGTGATTTTAACAATTCTTGTAAGTACTATTTATCTCTTAATACCTAATCATATATATATTTAATCTATGGAAGTAAATATTTTTCTATCGTTTGTTTTTGGAATGCTATCTTTTTTCTCACCTTGTGTGTTACCGCTAGTGCCTGGATACCTCACTATATTTTCAGGGGCTGAGAACACAATACAAAATAGGTTTAGAGGTTCGTTAGAATTTTGTTTAGGCTTTTCAATAGTTTTCATATCTCTTGCTGCCATAGCATCTTCAGTAGGTTCTTTCTTCACAAGAAATTCCTCGACACTTGGTATGGTCAGTGGNCTAATAATAATATGCTTTGGATTATTATTACTTTTTCCTACATTTAACATNAGATACTTTTACTCAGCTAACTATGTTGATATAAAAAAATATTCAACATTTAAAAATTTTGTTTTAGGCTTAACTTTTGCTTTTGGCTTCACACCATGTATCGGACCTGTTTTGGGGGCTCTATTAACTTTAACTTCAAATTCAGCAACTCTATATAGGGGTGTGGGCNTATTGATTAGCTTNTCGTTAGGGCTTTCTATTCCATTTATTCTTATTTCTGTTTTATCAGGAAAATTTAGTTTTAAAAATAAGATATTTATTGCATTCCAAAAATATTCCTCAAAAATATCTGGTTTAGTTTTAATCTCTATCGGTCTTTTGATATTTACTGATAAAATGTATATTTTGGCATCGATGTTTCAAGATCTTCTTATTTTCATGAACCTTGATTGGTTGAGTACAATTTAATTATGAATACTGTAATAAGCACCCATTCTTTAAAAATAGAAGGAGATGATGCAATTAAATTTATTGAATCCTTGATATCTATAGACCCTATGGACAATATATTTAAAACATCATTTTTACTTAAACCAGACGGAAAAGTTAATCACTGGTTTGTTATTAAAAGAGTTAATGATAAATTATTTTTATACCAGAGCGAACAAGAGCTCACCCGTATCAAAGAAAGTTTAGATTTTTATAAAATCAGAACTAAATGTTCTCTTGAAATTATTAAAGATGAAAAATATTTGGGTCTCGTATTNCAAGAAGATAATTTTAAATTTATTGAGAATTTAGATCAAAAAAATATCATTGACTGGGCTGATTTGTCCTTAATACTNGAGTTACCTTTACCAGAAATAACCCTTGATGGTCTCCTCCCAAATGAGACTAAATGGTTAGATTTTATGGTTGACTTTAATAAGGGTTGTTTTCTTGGTCA
>JGI26261J51718_1000738_pt1 | contig 15666 bp, 15 predicted proteins | sample SaaInlV_135m_DNA_3_FD_51718 | JGI IMG/M metagenome (IMG submission 51718)
GGAATTGAAGCTGCTGTTGCAGCTATTATTCCTGAAATCCAAAGGATTGCAAAGCCAACTAAAAATAAGAAGGAAATTGCTCAAATTGGTACCATTTCTGCTAACCACGACCCTGCCATAGGTGAAATAATCGCGGAAGCAATGGACAAAGTCGGCAAAGATGGCGTTATCACGGTTGAAGAAGCCAAAAGCATGGATACGTCATTGGAAATTGTTGAAGGTATGCAGTTTGACCGTGGTTATTTGTCCCCTTATTTTGTGACAGATTCAGAACGTATGGAGACGGTTTTAGAAGATGCCTATATTTTGTTACATGAGAAAAAAATCTCGAATATGAAGGATATGCTTCCCTTACTAGAGAAAATCGCAAAGGGCGGTAAGCCATTGGTTATCGTTGCTGAGGATGTAGATGGTGAGGCACTCGCTACTTTGGTTGTTAATAAACTGAGAGGTACCTTGAATGTGTGCGCCATTAAAGCACCTGGTTTCGGAGATCGTAGAAAAGAGATGTTAAATGACATTGCGATTCTCACTGGCGGGACGGTCATCACGGAAGACATCGGTGTTAAGTTAGAGAATGTTGATCTCAAAGACTTAGGTACTGCTAAGCGAATCACCGTTGACAAAGAAAATACCGTCATTATCGATGGTAAAGGAAAGGCTTCTGATATCCAAGGTCGCGTGAAACAAATTCGCAACCAGATTGAAGAAACTACCTCAGATTATGACCGTGAAAAATTGCAGGAAAGACTTGCCAAGCTGGTTGGTGGTGTTGCTATCATTAAAGTTGGTGCGGCTACTGAGACAGAGATGAAAGAAAAGAAGGCCCGTGTAGAGGATGCTCTGCATGCTACTCGAGCAGCTGTCGAAGAGGGGATCATTCCAGGTGGCGGCGTAGCGCTTTTAAGGGCTGCTCATGTTTTAGATAAGATTAAAGGCGAACATGATTTTCTACTCGGTGTGAAAATCATCAAGAGGTCTATCGAGGAGCCGATCCGTCAAATCGCCCATAATGCTGGTGAAGAGGGAACAGTGATTGTCGAAAAAGTAAAAACTTTGAAAGGCGATCACGGTTTTGATGCAAAAAATGGAACTTATGTTGACATGATCAAAGCTGGAATCATTGACCCTGCTAAGGTTGCTCGCACAGCGTTGCAGAATGCGTCAAGTATTTCTGGTTTGCTCTTGACTACAGAAGCTATGATCACCGATCTTCCCGAAGAAAAAGAAGCTCACGACCACGGTCCTGCCGGTGGTGGCGGTATGGGTGGTATGGGTGGTATGGGTGGTATGGGTGGTATGCCAGGTATGATGTAATATCGGCTACCCGATTTGNTTCAGACACATCAAACCCCAGCCTTAGGGCTGGGGTTTTTTTTTGGACACCTGACGATTNCTTTGGGGTATCTTTAGTCNGAGTTTNTGATCGACTTATTTCTGAAAATAATTTTTATTGNTAGGAGCTTTTATTGCTTTCTGAAAACTTACAACAAGTTAAGCGNCGTATTATAGAGGCGGCAAAGCGAGTTGGGCGAAACCCGTCAGGTGTAAGNCTACTAGCGGTTACAAAAAAGCAAATTGTTGCGACTATTGCCGAGGGGGGTCAGTTAGGTATGACCCTTTTAGGAGAAAATAAGGTACAGGAAGCACGGGATAAAATAGAGACTCTTGGACGTGATGGATTCGAATGGCATTTCATTGGGCGTTTACAAAAAAATAAAGTTAAATTTATTTTTGATTTATTTGATTTAGTTCATTCTGTAGATAGCTTTCCTCTAGCGGAGGTAATTCATAAAAAAGCCCAAGAAATTGGATCCTGCATGCCCATTCTATTGCAGGTCAATATATCCGGTGAGAAATCAAAGCTTGGTTTTGACCCACTTGAATTACCCAAAGAGATTCAGAAATTTGCTAAACTTGAAGGAGTTAAAGTTAGCGGGTTGATGACTATCCCTCCATTTGATCGTAATCCAGAAAATTCTCGACCGTATTATGCTCGTTTACGGGAGTTACGCGACACTTGTTCTAAACTCAATATTCGTCCAATTAACTTGGATGAATTATCAATGGGTATGTCTAATGACTATGAAGTTGCAATTGAAGAGGGCGCAACCATGGTGCGAGTTGGTACAGGATTATTTGGCCCAAGACCCTCTATAGGGGAATAAACCGTTGGTTGAATGATAAAGTTATTTGTCACATAATGAACGAGTTGCTTGAAGAACTGTTGGTTTATTTGTTTTATGAGGAAGACCTTAAATTTAAAACCCTCAGGAGATTATTATTGTGTTAACTAATAAAAAGTTAGGCTTTATCGGTGGCGGAAATATGACGGAAGCCTTAGTCAAAGGACTTTTATCCTCGTCGCTTGTTGCTTCGAAAGATATTTTCATTTCGGACTTAATCTCTGATCGCCTGGAATATCTAAGCAAGGAATATAAAGTTAAGACAACTGGTGATAATCATGAATTAGTTAGAAAAAGTGACATATTGGTCATAGCAGTTAAACCTCAAACAGTTAAAAAGGTATTAGAGTCTTTCTCAGATCTTATAGATAGTAATAAAACTATAATTTCAGTAGCAGCCGGTATTTCAATAAACCTCATCGAAAATGCTTTGGATGTTGATAAGAAAAAGAAAATTCCTGTGATACGTACAATGCCAAACACGCCAGCACTTGTNCAGGAAGGAGCTACAGCTATTTGCGGTAGTGAATATTCGTCTAAACTGGATATTAAAATTGCCCATCATATTTTTACGGCCGTTGGGCAGACAGTTGATATCGAAGAAATTCATATGGATGCTGTGACAGGACTTAGCGGCAGTGGCCCCGCCTACATTTTTATGATTATCGATGCATTGTCTGATGCTGGTGTNAAGGTTGGANTATCGCGGGANGTCTCTAATGTTTTAACTATTCAAACTATCCTTGGCTCAGCTAAANTGGCAAGAGATAGCGGAAANCACCCGGGAGAGCTTAAGGATATGGTGACCTCTCCTGGTGGAACGACGATTTCAGGATTGCATATGCTTGAAGAGGGCGGCATCCGAAACGCACTTATAAATGCGGTAGAAATGGCAACTCAACGCTCAAGAGAACTTGGGAAAAATAAATAATTTTAAAAAATTAGAAAACTCAAATTTCTACTTCGCACGAAACTTTAGAAATTCTCCCCAAATAGCTACTAATATACCAAGTATTTGAATCCAAAAAGGATGAAGGACATGTTCGGGGCGAGTGAAGTAAAGAATCATCATCATTAGAACTCCCACCATGGTGATGGTAATTCCGTTATATGTCATGTTCATTCCTTTGACATATTGCTTAGGATCCTTAAGGTCTTTTTTTATTTCTGGTTTGAGCTCTACTTCCCACATTGGGACCCTTTTTATGCAGGTTGGTTGTTTAAATTCAAGGCCTCATTTAGGCTTCCGGATCGATAGCCTTCTGGATCTATTGTTACTTTTTGAAAACCTATCTTTTTTAAGTGATGTACAGTTTTTTCATAGAGGCCGTTTTTCATCAGACTAGGGATTTCTCTTTTTAATAATTCGATACGTGCCATATTACCGTAGTGGCGCACTCGGACTTCCTGAATCCTTCCGCTAGGAAAAATTCTTCGGCCTCATCAATCATCGAAAGTTTTTTGGCAGTAACAGGCTGCCCATAGGGTATGCGCGATGATAGACAAGCTAGCGCAGGTTTTTTCCAGTTGGAGAGACCCATGTCGCAAGCTAACTTACGAACATCCTGTTTGTTAAGCCGGCTTTCCACAAGAGGACTAATAATGCCCGCTTCTTTTGCGGCTGTTATTCCAGGGCGATGATCTCCTAAATCATCTAAGTTTATTCCATTGAGTACATTGGTTATTTTATATTGGCTAGAAACTATCAAAAGCTTGGCATATAGTTCTGACTTACAGTAATAGCAACGATTTACGGGGTTTTTTAGATAGTTTGGTGAGAGCATCTCTTCAGTTTTAACTATCTTATGCTTGATACCCAATGCGTAAGTTAACTGCTGAGCAGCATGTAACTCCCGCTCTGGAACACTATCTGATTTGGCCGTGACGGCCAGAACCCGCCCCTTGAGGACTTTATTAGCGACTGCTAGCACTAGCGTGCTGTCAATTCCTCCAGAAAATGCCACAAGAACACTATCCAGTTTACGAATTGTGGACTCTAGGCTAAGACGTTTATCTTGAAGTAGCATAAAATTATTTTTTATTACAAAGTATGCAGTTGATTAAGGATAGCATAAGCAAAAAATCAAAGAAAGAATTCGGTGTCAACTAAGCTATCCCTATGATTAGTTACGCTTCGAGGATTTTACGGATTATCAATCAATAGAAATACTTTATTGATATTTGGTTTTTATGTGATGCAGTGGTTAAGAATATAAAATTATTAATGAACAATAAACTTAATTATTTAGAGGGCAGTTAGTGTTTGCTGGATGAGGGAGTGTGTCTAAATATAAAATATGGCTTTGAATAAAGCGTGTGTTAGTTGGTGTAGATTGGGAATAAAATTAACCACCGATGGCATGCATAGCTCGTTGAGGTTGTTCAAAGTCATCCAAGTTGATTTTGTGGCCGGGTTCTTTAATAAGTACAGCGTCTTTTATCGCTTTTACAATATCTTCATCAGAAGCGTTGCCGCGAATTAGTTCTTTGAGATCTGTTTCATCTGTGGAGAAAAGACATGTGCGAAGTTTGCCGTTAGCTGTCATTCGGATCCGGTTACAGTGATCACAAAATGGATTGCTTACGGCAGTAATAATGCCGACACGCCCTTTGCCATCAGCAAAATCGTACTCACTAGCAGGACCAATTTCTAATGAGTTTTCGACTGGCACTAGATCGTGTTTTTTCCGGATAAGATCAAGGATTTCGTGGCCAAAAAGTACTTTGTCTCGTTCCCAATTGCGGTCGGAATCTAGAGGCATGAACTCAATGAAACGAATTTCAAAACCCTCGGATCGTCCCATTTCAATAAGTCCCAGAATTTCAGTTTCTGAGAAGTTTTTCATTGCAACAGCGTTTACTTTAATTGATTTAAAGCCAACTTCAGCTGAAACTCTCATTCCCTCCAAGACTTCTTGAAGACAATCTCTTCTATTCACGTCTCGGAACTTTTCTGGGTCAAGAGCGTCGAGGCTTATGTTGAGCCGTTTGAGTCCAGCTTCCTTCAATGTCTTAGCGTGTTCTTTTAGAAAAAATGCGTTAGTGGTCATCGCAACGTCCTCTATCCCATCTAACTTAGTTAACATCCCAATGAGAGTTGGGAGATCTTTACGCATAAGAGGTTCGCCTCCTGTGAGCCGAAGTCGTTTGATTCCCATTCCAGCCCCAATTCTAGCAATCCGGGTGATCTCCTCAAACGAGAGTAATTTTTCGCGAGGCATAAACTCGACATTGTCAGCCGGCATGCAATAAGTGCAGCGAAAATTGCACCGGTCTGTAACAGAAATCCGCAGGTTTACTATGGTTCTACCCATCCCATCAACCAGTGTTTGCCCTGTATTTTCTGCTAAAGCCGTCATTTCTCTCTCCCTGGTAATATGGATTTATCAACCCACTTCATCGCCTGTCAGTTAAAACCCACAAATTGCCGAGAATAAACTTCTGTCGCTTAACTACTTTAGGATCAATAGAAATTATATCTTTTCTCGTTGGATAATGCATCTGATTATTTAAGTTCTGTTTCTTAGTTTATAAAGCACCTGCTATTTCTAACCTTGCTATAGGGTTAGAGTTAAACTTTGTGTAATTTAAAGAACCTTAATAGATTGGGTACATCTAATTGGTTGTTAACTTATTTATATTAAGGGTTGTTTGAGTTTTTTTAGTCAATAACCTATAATAATTTTAAGTTTCCCCAAAAATAAATTTGGAGTGAATATTGCTTAGTTTTGAGCCTCAGGTAAACGAGATTCCTGAAAATAATTCAACTTAAAAGAGTGTTCTGAATGACTGTTGCGGAGGAAAAATTTTCTAAGAAATTTGACGAGGCTGCCGCTCATCCGAAGTACCGGGGTGCATACGATCAAGATGATGCTTCTGGCAAAGGTATGACTTTGGTTGAAGCAAAATTTAAGGACACGAAGATCTACATTTTGGCAGATAGGGTGGAAGACCGCGTCTACAGTGCAAAGTTTTTTGCTTATGGTGGTAAAGTGTCAGTTGCTATTGGTGAGACCCTTTGTTCTATGATTAAAGGGCTAACACTTGATGAAGCCTGTTCGTTGAAGGGAGAGGACATTGAATCATATTTAAGGGATGAACCAGAAGTCCCTGCAGTTCCCGAATCGAAGCAGAAAGCTTTTGCTAATATTGAAGAGTTACTTAAAGTTGTCCAACAGGAATATCCTGCGGCTAAAGCAGTAGCTGAAGTAAGTGCATCCATAGATAAAAAGGCCGTTAAAGCAGTTTCTTCTTCTGAACTATCGATGGCCGAACAGGCTTGGATGGGTTTGAGTAAAGAAGACCAGATTACACAGATAAATATTGTACTTGATGACAAAGTCCGTCCTGCTTTAATGTCGGATGGTGGTAATGTCCAAGTGTTGGATGTTGTGGATGGCGAAAAAGTGATGATCCAATATCAAGGTGCATGCGGCAGTTGTGGATCTTCTTTGGGGGCTACGTTGTCATTTATGGAACAAGCCTTACGGAAAGAAATTCATAATGAATTGATAGTTGTCCCCAACCTGTGAAATTTGTGTGAATTTAGGTCAACCCCTTATTTTAATAAAATTTTTAGCAGTTATTCATAACAATAAAATTCCCCTTTTAAAGGGAGAAAACATATATGGAAACCAAAGAAAAATCAGTAGCGGACACTATAGGTAATGATTACAAGTACGGATTCACTACTAATGTCGAATCTGATACGTTTGCTAAAGGTCTTGACGAAGGGGTTGTTCGAGCTATTTCTAAGAAAAAGGGCGAGCCCGATTTCATGCTTAATTTTAGACTAAAGGCATATGAGAAATGGTTGACGATGAAAGAGCCTGCGTGGCCGAATGTCCAATATCCAAAGATTGACTTTCAGAATATTTCCTACTACTCCGCTCCAAAACCAAAAAAGAAATTGGCAAGTTTGGATGAGGTGGATCCCGAGGTTCTGAATACCTTTGAAAAACTAGGAATTCCTTTGGAGGAGCAGAAAAAATTGGCTAACGTTGCTGTGGATGCGGTTTTCGATAGCGTTAGCGTGGCTACCACGCATAAAAAGAAACTGATGGAAGTAGGGATTATTTTCTGTTCTTTTTCCGAGGCGGTGAAGGATTACCCTGAATTGATCGAAGAGTACTTGGGAACTGTGGTGCCGATAGGTGATAATTATTACGCGGCACTCAATAGCGCGGTATTTACCGATGGATCTTTTGTGTATATACCTCCTGACACAATTTCCCCCATGGAATTGTCTACCTATTTCAGAATCAATACTGAAGAAACAGGGCAGTTTGAACGTACTTTAATTATTTGTGCTGAGAATAGTTATGTTTCTTACCTTGAGGGATGTACGGCACCTCAATTTGATACCAACCAGTTACATGCAGCTGTCGTAGAGCTTGTAACTCTGGATAATGCTGAAATTAAATATAGTACTGTCCAAAACTGGTACGCAGGAGACCCTGAAACAGGCAAAGGTGGAATTTATAACTTTGTAACCAAACGTGGCAAATGCCAGGGTGAAAAATCAAAAATTTCTTGGACACAAGTGGAAACAGGTTCCGCAATTACGTGGAAATACCCAAGCTGTATTCTGCAAGGCGACGATTCAGTCGGGGAGTTTTACTCAGTAGCTCTTACCAATGGATATATGCAGGCAGATACTGGCACTAAAATGATGCACATTGGAAAAAATACGCGGTCAAGTATTATTTCAAAAGGAATCTCNGCTGACCATTCCAGTAATAGTTATCGTGGTNTGGTTAGNGTAGGGAANAACGCAACCAACGCAAGAAACTATACGCAGTGTGACAGTATGTTGGTTGGGGATCAATCGAGTGCCCACACGTTTCCATATATCGAAACGGGAAATAGTTCTCTTCAGATTGAGCATGAAGCATCCACTTCAAAGATTAGTGAAGAGCAACTGTTCTACTTTGAACAGCGAGGCATTTCACGGGAAAATGCAATTGCCACTCTCATAAATGGATTCTGTAAGGATGTTTTTAAACAACTTCCTATGGAATTTGCAGTGGAAGCACAAAAGCTCCTTACTTTAAAACTCGAAAATAGCGTCGGCTGACCATTTTTTTGTTATCACAAGCTTTTAAGAAGCTTGCGAGGTTAGTCAGGTTTCGCCTAGAGGGATTACTTGATCTTNACAGGCACAACTTTCAACAAATAGGAAATATTTTAATGCTAGAAATAAAAAATTTACATTCTGCAGTTGANGGAACCGAGATCCTAAAGGGAATTTCTCTTACGATTAAAAAGGGGGAGATTCATGCGGTGATGGGCCCAAATGGTTCAGGCAAAAGTACTTTGGCTAAAGTTTTATCGGGTCACCCTGCATATGAAGTGACCTCCGGAGAGGTATTATTTCAGGGTAAAAATCTGCTTGATTTGACCACTGAGGAACGCTCTCTGGTTGGTATATTTATGGGCTTTCAATATCCAGTCGAAATCCCAGGGGTTAATAATGCAGAATTTCTTCGAATGGCCTACAATGCTAGGTTGCTCAATGAAGGAAAGGATGAAGTCGATCCTCTTGATTTCGACGATATTCTTCAGGAAAAGATGGATATGCTTGGGATGGAGGATAAATACAAAGAGCGTAGCTGTAATGATGGGTTTTCTGGCGGCGAAAAGAAAAAAAATGAAATTCTTCAAATGGCTATCTTAAAGCCAGTGCTATCCATTCTTGATGAAACCGATTCTGGTTTGGATATTGATGCTCTCCGCATCGTTTCTGATGGAGTTAATAAGTTGAATAACGAAGAAAATGCGCTCATCTTAATTACTCATTATCAGAGATTACTGGATCATATAAAACCTAACTTTGTCCATGTTCTCAGTGGCGGGAAAATTATTAAGTCAGGTGGTAAAGAACTAGCACATGAATTAGAAGCGCAAGGTTACGACTGGTTAACTACAGCGAATTGAGGAAATTTTATGTCGAGCGTAATTGAAGAGTCTAAAAATGGTGCCGAGTCTACTGTACTTGCTCTCCATAAAAAATTTCTTGATGTGGATCAACCTAGTGCTGATCTATTACCATTTAATAAGAAGGCTCTTGATATATTCGAAAGCTTAAAGTTCCCCCACCGTAAACATGAGATGTATACCTTTGTGAATACGAAGGTTCTAGCAGACACATCATTTTCTCTGAAAAAAGAAAACTCAGTTCAAATAGTTTTGTTAAGCAGCATGTTTATGCGGGCTGCGAGCGGAGTCATTTGACTTTTGTGGATGGTGCTTTGTGTTCTGAGTTGTCTGATGCCACTGCACTTGGTACTAGTGTCAAGATTGGATCTTTGATAGAAGCGGTCAAAGACAAATCATTTAAAAATATTTTACAGAAAAGTATTGAGCAAGAAAATGATGTGTTTGCTTCTATTAATAGTGCTTTTATGAAGCAGGGAATTATGGTCAAAGTCAGTAGAGATAAACAAGTTGAAGTTCCATTGCAGATTCTTAATGTTTCAAGTGGCGGAGACAGTGGGCCAGTGATGACAGTGCCAAGAGCGTATATTCATCTTGAGCCTTCATCCGAATTAAAACTAATTGTTAAGTATGTTGGTGATGGAAGTAACTATTTTGTTAATTCAGTTCAAGACATGGTTGTTGAGGATAATGCAACCTTGACTCATATTCAAATAGAAGCAGACTCTAAAGATTCTTGGAATTTTTCAAAAAATAGAATTTTTTTAAAACGTGATAGCAAGTACTTGGGGTATCAGACTGTGAGTGGGACGCGTTTGGTTCGCAATCATAATGAAGTTTGGTTGAATGAACCTGGAGCAGAAATGGAACTTAATGGAGTAAGTGTGTTAGAGGAAGATGAACAATCCCATCAGTTCGTCCGTGTTCACCATGAAGTAGAAAACTGTACTAGCCATCAATATTTTAAAAATATTATAAATGATCGTGCACGAGCTAGCTTTGATGGGACCGTTGTGGTTAATAAAGGAGCACAGTTAACCAACTCTGATCAACTCATCAACAATTTAATGCTTTCTGATGAAGGACATGCAGACTGCAAACCAAACTTGATGATTTTTGCGGATGATGTCAAATGTGCGCACGGTGCGACAGTCGGCCAACTGGACGACGATCAACTTTTTTATTTAAAAACAAGAGGACTTTCGGAGTCTATTGCAAAAGAAATTCTCACTCAGAGTTTTGCGAGGAGTATTGTTCAGAAAATACCTTTTGAGCCCATTGTAAAAGAACTCGATGAAACCTTACTCAAAAAACTGAAAGCTAATAATGAGTGATACTAATACTATTTCTATAGATAATCCGATCCTTGATATTGATAACATTCGTGCTGATTTTCCTTTGCTATCAAAAGAGATAGGAGGTAAACCGCTAATTTATCTAGATAATGGGGCGACGACTCACAAACCTAAACAGGTAATCGAGCGGGTAAGAAAATTCGATTCAGATGAATATGGGACGGTGCGACGTGGTTCTTATCGATTATGCGAGCATTCAACTCAACTTTACGAGGAGGCACGTCAAAAAGTCGCTGATTTTCTGGGTGCACCAACGCGGCAGGAAATTGTCTTTACAAGCGGTACAACGCAATCAATTAATCTGGTCGCTCATAGTTTTGGCCGTAAATTCGTAAATTCTGGAGATGAGGTTATCATTTCCAATATTGAACATCATGCCAACACGGTCCCATGGCAGGTACTGTGTGATGAGAAAGGAGCAACGCTTAAGGTTATTCCAGTTGCTGATAACGGCGAACTCGTCATGGAAGAATATGACAAGTTATTAACTAACAAGACTCGTATTGTTGCAGTGAACCATGTGTCGAATGCCCTAGGAACAATCAATCCCGTAAACGAAATTACGCGTAAGGCACATGCTGTCGGAGCAAAAGTCCTCATAGATGGTGCCCAAAGCACCCCGCACATGAAAGTAGATGTTCAGGGTATTAACTGTGATTTCTATACTTTTTCGGGGCATAAAATGTATGCGCCTAGTGGAATTGGCGGTATGTTTGGGAAAATGGAAGTAATGGAAACGATGTCTCCCTATGTGACAGGTGGCGATATGATTATGCAGGTCACGCTAGAGAAAACAACCTATGCAAAACCCCCAGCGCGATTTGAAGCCGGCACTCCGCCAATTAGCCAGGTGATAGGACTTGGCGCAGCAATTGATTACCTTAACGCGATTGGGATGGATAAAATTTTTGAATATGAGAAGAGTCTGCTCGACTATGGGACTCGACTGCTTAATGATATTGATGGACTTCGTATTATAGGTAACGCGGAAGAAAAGGCAGCTATTTTATCCATTTATTTAGAGGCAGTGCACCCGCACGATATTATCACCATGCTTGATCAGGATGGGATTGCTCTTAGGGGAGGACACCACTGTGCGCAGCCTACAATGATACGCTTCGGTGTTCCAGCTACAGCTAGAGCCTCAATGGCTTTTTATAATAAGTTTTCCGAAATTGATGCATTAGCAGACAGCCTTCGCAAGATCATCAAATTTTTTTCATAACAAATTACTTCAGCATAGGGTGTGTTGCGCTAGGTATAGAGCAGCTATGTGGTATATTGCATTTAGTGCTTTACCGGTGTTTTCTAGTTGCCGAATGTACGAAATTAAAGTATCAGTAAATACAAAACTGGAATAAAGGGGTTTTGAAGATATGTCTTACGACAACGAGTTATATCAACAAGTGATTCTCGATCATAACCGAAAACCACGAAACTTCCATGAAATGGAAAACTCGACTAGTAGTTGCCATGGGATCAATCCTTTATGTGGCGATGATATAACCATTTATCTGAAGTTGGATGAGGCTGAACGGGTTATACAAGATATCAGTTTTACTGGCTCTGGGTGTGCCATATCGAAAGCTAGTACTTCCCTGATGACCCAATATCTTAAGGGAAAAAAAATTGATGAAAGTCGATTGATTTTTGATGAATTTCATAAAATGGTTCTAGGTGATTTTGACCCAGAAAAACAAGAGCACCATTTGGGAAAACTTACTTTATTCATGGGGATAAGAGAATATCCGTCGCGTACTAAATGCGCTAGCCTTGCATGGCATACAATGGTTGGGGCGCTTGACAAAAAGTCAGAAGGTGTAAGTACTGAGTAAAAATATTGGTAATTAATTTGGTCGATAGTGTAACTCTCTATGAGAGGTACTCAAATAAACCACTTATTTGATTGTGATACTCAGCCTGACAAGTTAGCCAGCAATCTAGAAAATAATTCCCTTCTTTAGTGCCTTCCGCCTGCGGTCACATTATTCAAATTTAAATGAGGTTAACTCGGAGTTTGTGGTAATAGTTACGCTACTAATACTTATCTAAAATTGCTTAGTTTCTATTTGGTTAATTCTTGATACTCGTTTATTTCTCGCAAGATCTCGAACGCTGGGTTAGCTCTAATAGAAGTCTTGACGGCAGGATTCATTTTAATTGCTATGGCAATNTTTTTAAGACCTTTACCACGGTTATTACTTTTGACATAGGCTTGTGCAAGAAGGATTCGGTGGNCCAGAATATCCTCATGGTGGGGGTGCGATANCAAAAGACGCTCTAAAATAGATATGGCTTTCCCATAATTTTCACTATTGTAATAGGCGGTTGCTGTATTCAACATGGTGGGTAAGTGGTTTGGTCTGATTCTAGACGCCAAACTATATATGACGATTGCACGCTTATACATTTTATATTGCGCAAATAGTTCTCCTTTCCGGTTCAAGGCAACGCTCGGGCTTATAAACACCTCAGTTGGCAGAAGTGGGGTGGTATTAGGTATGACCGTTTCTGGTAGTTCGTCGAGAGTTCGTCGTGCGATTCCATTAGGATCTGAGAGTTTTAATACCTTCTCATAATATGCGCGCGCTTCGGATAGATTGCCTCGCAAAACTTCTATGTCGCCTAACTCTTGATAGCCTTTTGCTGTGATAATATCGGTTTCCCCTGCAATTGAAATCATTTCTTTAATTGTCTTTTCAGTTGTTGATGCGTAAGAGAAAACTAGTCAAACCGATCAGTATTTCCTTAGTCTGCAAATCGTTAGGTTTTAATTTTACTGCAGTTTCGATTTCTATAAGAGCAAGTCCATAGTCCCCTGACTGGTAATATGATTTTGATCGTCCAACATGGTAATCGTGAGGAATAATTTTAAGTGGAAGCTTATCCAGCGCATTGTTTTTTACGTATTCTAGTAACAATTTGGCGGACTGAATTTTAGGGTGTTCTTTTTGTATTTGGAGAACCTTTACTATTTGTTGATTTGCAAGGGTTGCTTTATTTTGTGCTGCGTAAATGTAAGCCAATTGATATGCAGAGTCGACATCGCTTGTATCAATTGAAAGAGCTTTCAGGAAGGCGTTTTCTGCGGCTTCGTATTGGTTAAGGTAATAAAAGTTCATACCTCTCTGGTAATGGTACTGCGCGTTGCTGGGGTCAAGTTCAGCGGCAGTGGATAGAGATTTGTTAGCAAGTTTCATTTCCCCGGTTGCAATCAATGTTTGCGCGTATTCATAGTGAGCTTCCGGAGAGAAGCGGTGGACTTCTTCTGCAACTCTACAAGCCTGTAAAGAGAGGTCGGTCATTCCCAGGTTTCGATATACCTCACAAAATCCGTAGTGAATACCGGGGTGACGGCCTTCGATCATCTGAGCGTTATTCAATGCCCTGACTGCCGGTATATACATGCGGAGCTCATTTAAAATGAGACCCTTCATCACATGTAGAGTTGTTAATTTTGGGGATGTTTGGATTTTTTGATCGATTATCTTAAGTGCTTGCCCGTAGTTATTTTTCGTCGCGAGGCCATATGCTTCTATTAGTGTATTGTCTTTTTGTTCATCGGATTGCCCAAGGTCCCAAAATACAATGTTTTTTCCTGGGAAGGTGGCCTGAGCCTGGAAAGGGATTGCAGCGCTCAACAATAGTATCAATAAGCTTGTGAATAAAACTTTTTTCATTAGAACCTCTGAACGATGATTAGTTTAAGTAACGAACTGCCCGAACAGCCTTTCGAAACGTAGATTTTTTGGAGCTGTTAAATCGCTTTCCCGTATTGAACACAACTCCAAAGGCATTGTAATTTCCATTTTCTTCAATAGACCATAAAGAGGCACTTCCCTCTTTAGCAAAAATAGGATCAATATGAATATTCATACCTTTGCCCAAAACTTTACTATTTGTTTTGTCCTTTTCGTAAAGGGTGGTTAGTTGCTCGACTGTTGGTAGTTGCCAGTCATACTGGTTGGCGAACCCCTCCTCATTTATTTGTTTCATAAACTGAATGCTTTTAAACCAGTTGATCCAATGACCGGAGTGGAGGTATGAATCTTCTTTCATCCACATCAGACCTGTTTTTGTGTCTGTTATTGTTTTGTCACCGTTATCCTTAAACCTTTTGTCAACAGACCAACTTCCGACCGCTTCAACTTGTCCAGATAAAAGCAAGGCTAAGCTTAAAAACAATATCCAGAAGATATAATTTGCAAACGATATATTCCTTAATAGATTCAATTAATCCTATCCTTGAGTAATTTGTTGACTAGAGTTGGGTCGGCCTGACCTTTACTTTGTTTCATGATTTGTCCAACTAGAAATCCAAAAACTTTTTCTTTTCCACTTTTATATTGTTCTACCTGATCTGTGTTCAATTTTAAAATTTCATCGACTAGGTTTTCTATAGCCGATGAGTCAGTTATTTGAGCTAACCCCTTTTGATTAACTATTTCTATAGCGGATTTGGAACTTTGATACATTTCTTCAAATACCGTTTTAGCCATTTTGGCACTGAGGGTGCCCTCATTGATCAACTTTAAAAGCGCAACCAGCCCTTCAGGTTTTACGGGAGATGCGCTAATTTTCTGTCCATCATTTTTCAGTTCCCTGAGGAGTTCCCCCATGATCCAATTACTAATCAATTTTGGTTCCGGGTATAGAGAAACTGAGTCCTCATAGTAATCTGCTATTTCTCGAGAAGTAGTTAGGACGCCGGCGTCATACTCTGGGATTTTATAGTGTTGAACAAAACGTTCTCTTTTTTGTTCAGGCAGTTCGGGCAGTCCATCCATCGTTTCCTTGACCCACTCATCACTGATCTCAATTGGGACCAGGTCAGGTTCTGGAAAATAGCGATAGTCATGAGCCTCCTCCTTGCTCCGCATAGTAAAAGTAACTCCTTTGTTAGAATCATATAAACGAGTTTCTTGTACAACAGAATCTCCCTGTTCAAGAATTTTAATTTGACGATCAAATTCATATTCGATAGCCCGCTGGACAAAACGAAATGAGTTTAGATTTTTTGTTTCCGTACGTATTCCAAATTCCTTCTGTCCTGTTTTCCTTACAGAAACATTAGCGTCGCAACGAAGGCTGCCTTCTTCCATGTTACAGTCACTTACTTCCGCATAATCAAGTATCGATTTTAATCGAGTTAGGTATTCACGGGCTTCTTCGCCAGACCTAAGGTCTGG
>JGI26261J51718_1000739_pt1 | contig 15632 bp, 8 predicted proteins | sample SaaInlV_135m_DNA_3_FD_51718 | JGI IMG/M metagenome (IMG submission 51718)
ATTGGGTAAAAGGACATAATAATGATTTTTATAATGAAAGATGTGATTTTTTAGCTAATCTTGCAGCTAAGAATTCAATTCTTATTGAAGATAAAGGATATTTAAATAATTAAAATTAAACAAATGTCAAAAAAATCTCTTTTAATAGTCGCCTCACTAGCATATGATGGAATTGAAACTAAAGAAAATAAAGTAGATAATATTTTAGGTGGAGCGGGTACATATTTATGTTTATCTCTTAAACATTTTGATAATAATTGTTCCATAATTTCGGTGGTTGGAAATGATTTCAAAAGTCATGATTTAAAACTTTTAAAATCTTGTGGAGTTGATATATCAGGTATTAAAATCGAAGAAAATGATAAAACATTTTATTGGAGTTGTCTTTATACAGATAATTTCAAAGAAAGAATTACCACAAAAACTGAGCTGAATGTTATGGCAAATTTCAATCCCATAATCCCTGATGAAAAATCAACACCAGATATTTTATTACTTGGAAATCTACATCCTGAAATTCAGCTATCTGCAATTAATCAAATAAAGAATAAACCATCTGCAATAATTTTGGACACAATGAATTATTGGATTAAAAATTATTGGGATACCGTTAAAGAAGTTATATCTAAAGTTGATATTATATCTATAAATGATGAAGAATCAGAAATGATTACTGGACATAAAGATATTAGTGAAGCAGCAAGAGTTCTCCATAGTATGGGACCTAAGTTTGTAATTATCAAAAAAGGTAAACATGGTGCAGAATTATTTAATTATGAAAAAAGACATACAACAGGTGTTTTCGAGGTAGATAGAGTGATAGACCCTACTGGAGCAGGAGATTGTTTTATTGGTGGTATTTCAGGTTTTCTATCCCAGTCTGATGAAGTCTCATTTGAATCAATAAAATCAGCAATTAATTATGGAACATCTTTAGCTTCTTTTAACGTTGAAGATATGGGAATAAAAAACTTATTAAATTTGTCAATGAATGACATTGAAATAAGAGTCAATAAACTAAAATAGGTGAGTGATCAAATAAAACATGAATGTGGGATTGCNTTGGTTCATCTAAAAAAGCCACTCTATTTTTATCAACAAAAATATGGCTCTCACATGTACGGAGTTGATAAAATGTTTCTAATGATGGAGAAGCAAAAGAATCGAGGGCAGGATGGGGCTGGTTTTGCAAGTTTAAAATTAAACCTTAAGCCTGGAGACAAGTATCTTCATAGAGTACGATCATTTGATCAGCAGGCAATTCATTCTGTTTTTAAAAAAATTAACAAAAAAATTAACCAATTTATTAAATCAGAAAAAACAGATTTTAATTCTGATGATTTCTACAGGAAAACTCCTTTTTTAGGACAAGTTATGTTAGGACATGTGAGGTATGGAACTTTTGGAAAGAACTCTATAGAGAATGTTCACCCTGTAATGAGGCANAATAACTGGATGAATAGAAACTTAATTCTAGCTGGAAATTTTAATATGACTAATAATGATGAATTATTTGAAAGTCTAGTTAAATTAGGTCAACATCCAAGAGAAAAATCTGATACTATAACTATAATGGAAAAGATAGGTCATTTCCTAGATTCTGAAGTAATCTCTAATTATAAAAATTTTAAACGAAAAGGTGTGCCAAAAGCTGATATGCCTCCAATGATCGAAGAAAATTTAAATATTCAAAAGATTNTAAAAAAATCCTCTAAAAAGTGGGATGGAGGATATGCAATTGCTGGAATGCTTGGTCACGGAGATTCATTTGTAATGAGAGATCCTNACGGTATTAGACCTGCTTATTTTTATGAAGATGATGAAGTGGTGGTTGTCGCATCTGAAAGACCTGCAATTCAAACAGTTTTTGATATTTCATATNTAGANATAAATGAAATTCCAAGAGGTAATGCTCTTATAATTAAAAAAAATGGTAAAACTTCAATAAAAGAGATACTAAAACCTAAAATAAATAAATCCTGTTCATTTGAAAGAATTTATTTTTCAAGAGGGTCAGATGCTGACATCTATAAAGAGAGAAAAATGTTAGGAAGTCTTTTAATACCTCAAATTGAGAAGTCTATTAAAAAAGATTATGTTAAAACTGTTTTTTCTTTTATTCCAATACAGCAGAGACATCTTTCTACGGATTAATTGAAAAAGCAAAAAGACATAATCCTAGAATTGAAAAAATAGCTATTAAAGATGCAAAATTAAGAACCTTTATATCTGAAGATAAGGGTAGAGAAGACTTAGTTGCTCATGTTTATGACATAACGTATGGGGTAATTAAAAGTTCTGATAATCTTGTAATTATTGATGATAGTATTGTTCGAGGAACTACTTTAAAAGAAAGTATATTAAAAATGCTTTTTAGATTAAACCCAAAAAAAATAGTTATTGTATCTAGTGCTCCGCAAATTAGATATCCTGACTGTTATGGAATAGATATGGCAAGAATTGAAGATTTCATAGCATTTAAAGCTGCAATAGAAATTCATAAAGATCAAGGCACATATGATAATATAATTGAAGAGACATATAGTAAATGTAAAACTTCAAAAGAGTCAGGAGTTTATAAAAAAAATCATGTAAAAGATATTTATAAAGATTTTTCTCCAGAACAAATATCTTTTAAAATGTCAGAAATGTTGATTGATAAAAACTCTAATGTTGAATTAGATATTATTTTTCAAAAGGTTGAAAATTTACACAAAGCATGTAAAGATCATAAAGGTGATTGGTATTTTACAGGTAATTATCCGACACCAGGTGGAAATAAAGTTGTGAATCAAGCTTTTATAAACTTTGTAGAAGGTAGATCGGTTAGAGCTTACTAGCGTTTATAAGAAAAAATAATTTCTAAATAAATTTTATTTATAAGAAAAATATCTTAAATTGATTATACCAGAACATAAGTAGGTTAAGTTCATGGTAAGATTTGGGGCAAAAAAGGGGATTTATCCCCTTTTTTTATTTCTCTGTAAATCTCTTATTTACTTCATCCCAATTAATCACATTGAAAAATGCATTTATATAATCAGGTCTTCTGTTTTGATAATTTAAATAATATGCATGCTCCCATACATCTAAGCACAATATTGGGTTTCCTCCACATCCATTAGACATTAATGGATTATCTTGATTTGCAGTAGAACATATCTCAAGCTGACCGTTTTCATGAGAACATAACCATGCCCAACCAGAACCAAATCTAGTTGCAGCAGCTTTGCTGAATTCATTTTTAAAATTTTCGAAAGATCCAAAATTAGAGTTTATTGATTCTGAAATTTCAGATTTAGGTACTCCTCCGCAGTTAGGACCCATAATTTCCCAAAACAGATTGTGATTAAAATAACCTCCTGCATTATTTCTTAACCCATTATTGTTAAGATCTAATGATTTTAGTATTTGTTCAATGTCTTTATTTTCATTTTCAGTTTCTGAAATAAGATTATTTAAGTTATTAGTGTAACCATTATGGTGTTTTCCATAATGAATTTCCATAGTTTTTGCATCTATGTTTGGTTCTAATGCATCAAAAGCATAATTTAATTTAGGTAATTCAAATGCCATAATTTTTTTTTACAAAATTAAGATTATTTTATTAAGTTTCAATATTAAATATGGATTACTCGTTTAAAATAATAAATTCTTCAGCAGGATCTGGTAAAACCTTTAATCTGGCGACTGAATATATATCTAAGCTATTAAATAGTCAAGATGATGAATATTTTAAATCAATGCTAGCTCTAACGTTTACAAATAAAGCTTCCATTGAGATGAAGGATCGAATATTGATCTACTTATTTGATTTAAAACATAAAAGAAATAAAATAATTCAAGAAATTATTTCAAAAAAAACAGGTTTAGATCAATTGACTATTGAGAAAAAATCCTCTAATATTTTAGAAAAAATTTTATACAATTATTCAAATTTTAATGTAATCACAATTGACAGTTTCACAAATAACATTATCAAAAGTGTTTCTGAAGATTCAGAGAATCAAGATGATTATACTATTGAACTTGATAACTCAGTCTATTTAGATCAGGCCATTGAAGAGTTATTCTCTGATATAGACCATGANGANGAATTAAAAGAGTTACTTATTGNATTTGCAAAATTTAAACTCACTATTAATAAAAGTTGGGATATTTCATATGATTTAAAAGATTTTGGATTATTTATAGATAAAGAATCGAATAGGGATCAGGTTGATTATTTTAAAAAAATGAATTTTAATTTATTTTNTCAGATTAAAAAAAAATTATATGTAATTAAAAATGATAATATTTTAAATATTCATGATTTAGTTAGTAATTCAAATGAGTTGATTACTAATAATGGTCTAAGTGATAGTGATTTTAGAGGAGGATTTTTAANCAAATATTTAAAATCTTTTATTAATGAAGACAGTTTTTATATAAATGATCCAATTGAAAAATCCCTAAAAGGAGAATTAAANTTATACAACAAAACATTAGAAAAAAGTAAAGTAGAAAGAATCGAAAAAATTAGATCGAATCTTCTTACTAATTACTTAAAAATTAAAAAATTAATCATAGATCTTTATAAGGTAAACTCGACTTTATCTTTTCTGCCATCATTATCTTTAATTTCAAGAATTGAGGAAAAAATTGATGATATTCAAAGTGATAATAAAATCAGACTTATAAGTAAATTTAATTCTCAACTTAACTTACTTATTAAGTCAAATGAAGCTCCATATATTTATGAAAAACTTGGATCTAGATATACTGATTTCTTTATAGATGAATTCCAAGATACTTCTGAGCTTCAATGGCATAATTTAATCCCTTTAATTTCAAATTCTGTTCACAGTGAATCTCATGATGGATCAAAAGGTTCTCTTTTAATTGTTGGTGATCCAAAACAATCAATTTACAGGTGGCGTGGAGGTAAGTTCAATCAATTCATAAACTTAATATACGAGCGCACTAATCCTTTTCACTTTAAACCCATATTAAAGAATACTGATATAAACTATAGAAGTTGTAAAGAAATAGTTGAGTTCAATTCAGATTTTTTTAATTACTTATCTGACAAATTAAATATAGAAATCTATAATTCAAATGATTTAAATTTTAATCAATATTCAAATAAAAAACAAAATGGTTATGTTTCAGTTGATGTAACAGATAATAAATCATTTTACTCAAAAATTGAGAAACAAATTTTAGACCTATTAAATAGAGGTTATTCTACTTCAGATATAATTGTTCTAGTTAGAAAAAATAGATATTCAAAAGAGTTAATTGAAAACATCAATAATTCAAAATTTAAATTAATTTCTAGTGATATTCTCCAAATAAAAAACTCTGATATTGTTCAATTTCTTATTTCAATGTTTAAACTAAGTCAAAATAATAATGATTATTCTGAAAGAAAAAGAGTAATAAATTTTTTGTTTACTGAGAATTATTTTGAAAAGAGATATGATAGTTTGAATGAATGTTTTTTTATGAATCTCTCAAAAATTCATGTTAATGATTTTTTTCAAAAAATTTCAAAATAAATAAATTTGACTTTAAGCATTTTACTTCTTTAAATATATTAGATGCAATAAAATACTGTTCATCTATTTTTAAATTAGAAATTGAAGACCCATATGTAATGGCATTAATTGATGATATTTTTGAATTTCTTGATAATAATGATGACTCGATCAAATCATATCTTTCACATTGGACAAAAAAGTCAGATAGTATAAATCTAAGNGTATCTGATGNTCAAAACTCTATTAGTATTTCCACAATTCATAAATCAAAAGGTCTAGAATTTCCCGTTGTAATTTCTCCAATCTATAGTGATAGACTTGATGAAAACACTAACAAAGATCTTCTCTGGCTTTATGAGCCTTTTGAAGCTTTAAATGACTTGAAGTGGACTTTAATGAGAAAAACAAAAAATCTTCTTAATATGGGAGATACTGCAAAAGAGATATTTGAAAGTGAAATTCTTAATAATTTATTAGACTCAATTAATTTACTTTATGTGGCCTTTACAAGAGCTGAAAAAGAACTTTATATAATTTCAAAAAAAGACAATCCAGAGGTTAATACATTTTCCAGTTTAATTCAAAGTTTTCTAGACAATAAGTCAAAATCTGATCAATATTCAATTGGTAAAAAACTCATAAATGAAAAAAATCAAAATAGAGCAGAGTCTGAATTAATCAATTTAAATAAGAAAAAAGTCAATATAATTTCTACTTCAAAAAATNTAAATCAAGCAAAATATATATCTGATACTCTATCAAATATCTACACCAATGATAGTGCTGCAAAAGTTTATGTTTTTTTTGCAAATCAAAAGTTGGCAAAGCTTGTAAATTTTTATGATGATGATAAAAATTTAAATATTTCATCAAATTATCATCTTTTTGATTCTAAAATTTCANCTTATGATCATGTTATGATTACAAATATGAATGAAGGGTTTCTTCCCTTTAATGATATTAAAGAAGGTATTTTATCTAAATCTGAAAAACAAAAATTTGATAATATGTCTCAATATGAACAGGAAAATAAAATATCAACTATATTTTATGAATTGATTGATAAATCTNATGAAATTCACTTAATCTATGATTCTGATTTAAAGTCTTTTATGAGTGGTGAAAAAAGTAGGTATATCAAACAATTAGAATTATTAAAGACAGACTCTCATATTTGTGAAAGAAAGGTGATNGAACAAAAAATTAAAACTAAAAATAATGAATCACCAATAATTATAAAAGANAGTCTAATTGATAAGAGTATTGATAATATTCTAAAAACAGGAATATCCGCTTCAACTTTAAATTTATTTATTAAGAATCCATATTTGTTTTACGAACAGAAAATACTTAATGTAAATGATTTTGAAGAATCAAAATATTTAAATTATATGGATCAGGGTACATTAATTCATAAAGTAATTGAAAAAATATATGAGCCTTATATAGGATTAAATCTTGANGTAAAACATATAGATTTAATGAAAGAAAAACTAGAAAATGAATCAATAAATTCATTTGTTGAACTTTATTCAAAAGAACCACAAGGAAAGAATATAATATTTATTGAAGTATTAAAAGAGTATATTAATAATACTCTTGATTACGANAAGAATCAATTAAAAAATCAAAATGCAAAGATTAAAATCATCTCTTTAGAAAAAAAAATATCTACTAATATTAAAGTTAAAAATAAAGATATAAAGCTNAATGGTATTATTGATAGAATTGATTTATTCAATGGAGGCTTAAGAGTTATTGATTATAAATCTGGATTAGTAAAACAAGGAATTTTAGATTTAAAAAACATTGATAATGTTAAAANAGATCATAAATATTCCTATTTACTACAGTTACTTTTTTATAAATATTTAGCTGGAAGCTGTTATAAAGATGAAGATATTATAGATATAGGAATATGTTCATTGAAAAAAAGAAATTCCCCATTTATGTTTGTTGAAAATCATTCAACATTATCTACCAATGAAATTAAAATCATTATATCAGACATTATAACAGATATATTAGAAACAAATGAATTTATTGATTCGGGAAATCCTTTATAACAATACTAGATACAATTTTTCCAGAAATTAAAGAAGGAGGAACACCAGGCCCAGGAACAGTTAGTTGACCAGTAAAATAAAGACCTTTTATTTTTTTACTTTTTATTTTTGGTTTAAATATTGAAGTTTGAAATAATGTGTTGGCCAGTCCGTATGCATTTCCCTTATATGAATTATATTCACTTATAAAGTCTTTAACACAAAAAGATTTTTTATAAACTATATGATCACTGATTTTCTCTCCGGCAACTTCTTCAATTCTTTTAAGTATAACCTCTAAATATTTATCTCTAATGTTTTCTTCATCTTTTAAGTCAGGTGCTATAGGAATTAGTATAAAACAATTTTCTTGTCCTTCTGGAGCCATACTCTGGTCAGTCAAAGAAGGAAAATTTAAATAAAACATTGGAGATTCAGGCCACTTAGGATTATCGTAGATTTCAGAAGCATGTTTATTAAAGTCAACATCAAAAAAAAGATTATGATGGCTCATTTTTTCTATTTTCTTATCTAAACCAATATAAAATAGAAGCGAAGAGGGAGCGAATGTTTTTTTATCCCAATACGAATCAGAATAATTTTTAAGATGATTTGGAATAAGTTTTTCTGTATGATTATAATCAGCTCCACTTATTATAATATCACACAAAAAGGTATTTCCATTAGCAACCACTCCAGTTACTTTTTTATTTTCAACTAATATTTCATCAACCTGATGATCTGATTTAAATTTTACTCCTTTTTCTGTTGCAAGTTCAATCATTGATTGCACAACTCTATGCATTCCTCCTTTTTCTGGGAACCATGTTCCTAACCCAAAATCTGCATGATTCATTATATTATAAAACGCTGGAGTATTTTCAGGCTTAGCACCAAGGAATAAAACAGGAAATTCAAGAATCTGTTTCAGCTTATTATTTTTNAAATATTTAGCAACTTCAGATTTTATATTAGTTGCGAAATATCTTAATCGTCTAATTGTNCCTAATGTGATTAATTCTAAAATAGATTCTCCGGGCTTATAAACAACTTTTTCCATTGCAATAGAATAATTTTTTTTAGCCTCAGCCATAAAGTTCATCAACTTTTTTGATGATCCTTTTTCATGCTCTTCAAAGGTCTGACTGATTTTTTCAAGATTATCTCCAATTTCTATAAAGTCATTTTCACCAAAGTAAACTCGATAAGCAGGATCTAATTTTTTAAGAGTGTAATAATCATNAACTTTTTTATTAAAATCATTAAAATACTTTTCAAAGACGTCAGGCATCCAGTACCAAGATGGACCCATATCAAAAGTAAAACCTTGAGCTTTGAATTTTCTTGCTCTTCCACCAAAAGATTTATTTTTTTCAAGAATAGTTACATTATAGCCTTTATCTGCTAAATATGTGGCAGCAGAAATTGAGGAAAAACCAGATCCAATGATTATGATTTTTTTAGTCATTTTTGGAAGTCATGTAGTCATAAAGAATTGAACCTAAAACTACAATCATTGAGAGAATGACTATAAATACAACAAACGATTTACTCATATTTTAAATATTGAATGATAAAAGTATAAAATATCGTAGATTTAGTTCAATTATGAGAGCGTTTTTAGATAAGAAATTTTTATTAATTATAATTCTAATTACATCATGTAACCAAACTGCAGATAACAGCTCTAACATAATAGATAATGAGGAGAAAATAATTGAAGCAGTTTTTGAAACACCTATAATACTTGAGGACGAGTTTAAGCAAGAAAACACTCTTGATGATTGGTCTGAATTTATTCTTCTTGAATATAATATTCTTGTTCTAGCAAACTCAATTACTGGTTACCTTGAAAATGATTTTAATTATCTATCAGAAACTTTAAATACTCTCAGCAATTACTCAAATAATATTTCTAATTCAGAGTTTCAGTTATATCAAGAAAGACCTGAAATAAAGGGAAGATTAAAACTCCTAAACATTCAAATACAGAAAACTAATTTTAACATTAAAGATTGGGATAAAGATAAGGGGCTTGAAGAATTAAATAAGATATTGAAGTTCTATAACTACTCAATAAATACTATTAAATCAATTCTTAATGATGATTTAATGAACTAGAGACCCTTTTTTAATTTATCAATTTGAAATTCAATTTCAGAACCCTCTATTCTTCTAAACAACATTTCTTTATTAGTAATTGTAAAATTAAAATCTATTTCACTACCTAAATTATCAAGATTAGACCATCCAGTTTTATTAAGTCCAATCATTTTTTTGAGCTTTTCAGATGTAAAAGGCAGAAATGGTTCAGAAAGAACAGCTAGATATGTAACTATTTCAAAAGAGGTTTTTAATATCTGCTCAACTCGCTCTGGATTCTCATTTTTTATTTTCCATGGTTCATTATCAGCAAGGTGTTTGTTTCCTAACCTAGCAATGCCAATTAAATTTCTTAAAGCCTCTCTAAATTTAAACTCATTTAAATTTGACTCCATATCATTTTTTAGAGAAACAACCTCTTTAAGAGTTTCATTATCACTATCATTTACAATCTTTGGGTTGGGTATTTTACCTTCATAATATTTATCAATTAAAGAAAGCACACGGTTAGTGAAGTTACCATATATTGCTACTAACTCACTGTTATTTCTAGTTTGAAATTCTTTCCATGTAAAATCATTATCCTTAGTCTCAGGACAGGTTGCGGTAAGAACATACCTAAGGACATCCTGCATATTAGGAAACTCAATTAAATATTCATGTAGCCATACTGCCCAATTTTTAGAAGTTGATATCTTATCACCTTCTAGATTAAGAAATTCATTTGCTGGAACATTTTTAGGCAAAATAAAATCTCCAAACATTTTTAGCATTATTGGAAAAATGATACAATGAAATACAATATTATCCTTTCCTATAAAGTGTATAAGATTCGTCTTAGGATTCTTCCAATAATGTTCCCAGTCTTTATTATTATTTTGTGCCCATTCTTTAGTTGATGAAATATATCCAATAGGTGCTTCAAACCAAACATATAATACTTTTCCATCATCACCATCAACTTGAACAGGGATACCCCAATCTAAGTCTCTAGTTACAGCTCTAGGTTTTAAACCACTATCAAGCCAAGATTTNACTTGTCCAATTACATTAGCTTTCCATTTATCCTTATTTTCANCTGTTATCCAATTCCTNAGAAATTNCTCAAACTCATTAAGTTTTATATAGTAATGTTTTGTCTNTTTTAAAACAGGAGTAGAGTCTGATATTGTTGATTTTGGATTTTTTAATTCTTCTGGACTCAAAGTTGATCCACATTTCTCACATTGATCACCATATGCATCTTTAGCATTACATATTGGACAATCACCTGTGATATATCTGTCAGCTAAAAATTGATTTTCTTTAGCATCATAAAATTGTTCTGATTTTTTTAAAGAAAAAAGATTTTTTTCTTTAAGTGTATTAAATAATTCCAATGATGTTTCATGATGAATTTTTTTCGAGGTTCTAGAGTAATTATCAAATGAAATTCCAAATTCATCAAAAGATGATTTTATGAGACTATCATATTTGTCAATTAATTCTTTAGGAGAAATAGAGGCTTTTTTTGAAGCTAAAGATATTGCAACACCATGTTCATCACTTCCACATATGAATGCAACCTCATTATCTGTTAATCTTTTATATCTTGCATATATATCTGCAGGTATATAAACACCTGCTAAATGTCCTATATGAATGGGTCCATTAGCATACGGCAAAGCTGCAGTAATTGTAAAAGTTTCTTTATTTTTTACCATTAAAAACTATTGATAATTATTGAAAACCAATCCAAGATAAAATATTAAATTAGTAATTGAAACTATTCCTAAATGTTTTTAATTTTTGATACAGAAACTACTGGTTTACCAAAAAAATGGAGCGCACCGCTAACAGATTTTGATAATTGGCCAAGAGCAATTCAAGTTGCTTGGCAAGTCCATGATCTAGATGGAAATTGTATATCAAATCAAAGTTATGTTGTTCATCCTGATGGTTTTTCAATTCCATACGACTCAGAAAAAATTCATGGAATTTCAACTCAATTAGCAAAAAAAATTGGAGTAGATATTAATTTTGTTTTGAATAAGTTTCATGAGGATCTAAAAAAATCACAATTTATATGTGGACATAATTTAAATTTTGATGAAAAGATTATGGGTTCTGAATATTTAAGATCTAATGGAAATAATCCATTACAAGACTTCCCGAAAATAGACACTTGTACAGAAGAAACTGCAGGAATTTGTATGCTTAAAGGAGGAAGAGGTAGAAAGTTTAAACTACCTACTTTGATGGAGCTTTACACACATTTATTTAATGAAAAATTTGAATCTGCTCATAATGCCTCTGCGGATGTTGAAGCAACAGCATTATGTTTGTTTAAGTTGTTAAAAGAACAAAAAATTCATCCTAATTCTCTTTCAAATCATTTAGATATTATTGAAAAACTGACTGATCTTGATCTTAATAAAATTAAAGTTATAGATATAGTACATATTGATTTGTTCGAAGAATCTAAACTATTAAAGGAAAACATAAAGCCAGATTCTACGGAAGAATCTACTCCAATTAGTGAGGCTTCACAAGAATTTAAATTTGGTCATTTACATTCCTACACTCAGTTTTCAATTTTACAATCGACATCAAAGATTTCAGATTTATTAAAGTATTCAATAGAGCATTCTCATGATGCAATGGCGATTACAGATAAATCAAATCTTATGGGCTCATTTCATTTTATAAAAAAATTAAAAAATTATAATGAAAATCTAAAAGAAGGTCAAAAATATATAAAGCCAATTGTAGGTTGTGAATTGAATGTATGCGAAAATCATTTAGACAAATCTAATAGAGACGATGGTTATCAAATGATTTTTTTAGCAAAAAACAAAAATGGTTTTAGAAATATTTCAAAATTGAGTTCAATTGCTAATATTGATGGGTTTTATTACCTCCCAAGGATTGATAAAAATGTTCTTAGTAAATATTCTGAAGATGTAATTGTTTTATCAGGAGGTTTAAGAGGCGAAATAGCTTCAAAAATTTTAAATCAAGGAGAAGAAAAAGCTGAAGAATCTTTGAGCTGGTGGAAAGATACTTATGGATCTGATTTTTATTTAGAAATTCAAAGACATCATCAAGAAAATGAAGATTATGTATTACCTATCATTAAAGAATTTAGCTCTAAGTATGGAATAAAACTTATTGCAACAAACAATACTTTTTATACTACTAAATCTGAAGCTAATGCGCACGATATATTATTATGTGTAAGAGATGGAGAGAAGCAATCAGTTCCAATTGGAAGAGGAAGAGGGTTTAGGTATGGTTTGCCAAATGAAGAGTACTGGTATAAATCAAAGGATGAAATGTTTAAGCTGTTCAGTGATATTCCTGATAGTGTCTATAATATTTCAGAGATAATAGATAAAGTTGAACCTTTTGATCTTGCAAGGGAAGTATTGCTTCCTGATTTTAGCGTCCCAGAAAAATTTATTCAAAAAAACGACTTTGATAATCAAAAAGGGCAAAACCTTTATTTAAGACATTTAACTTTAGAAGGAATTAAGCTAAAATATAAAAACCTAGATAATGAGCTCCAAGAGAGAATAGATTTTGAACTTGATGTAATTTCTAAAACAGGATATCCTGGATATTTTTTGATTGTTCAAGACTTTATTAATGCTGCAAGAGAAATGGGAGTGTCTGTAGGTCCAGGAAGAGGATCAGCTGCTGGATCAGTTGTAGCTTATGCGCTTGGAATAACTAGTATTGATCCTATCAAATATAATTTACTGTTTGAAAGATTCTTAAACCCTGACAGAGTTAGTTTACCAGATATTGATATTGACTTTGATGATGAAGGAAGAAATAAAGTTATAGAATATGTAGTAGATAAATATGGATCTCAACAAGTTGCTCAAATAATTACTTACGGAAGAATGGCAGCTAAATCATCTATAAGAGATACAGGTAGAGTTCTTGACTTGTCATTATCAGAGGTTGATCGAATTTCAAAACTAGTACCAAACATGAAGCTTGGAGAAATTTTTTCTATGAAAGAAGCTGACTTAAAATCAGAACTTAGGACAGATGAATTTAGTAGAGTAAGTGAATTAAAAAAATTATATAATTCTTCAGATTTATCAGCTCAAACATTAAAACAGGCTAGTATGTTAGAGGGTTCTTTAAGAAATACTGGTATCCATGCTTGTGGTGTTATAATAACACCAAGTGATATTTCTGAGTTTGTGCCAATTACCAAAGCAAAAGATTCAGATTTTTATGTAACTCAATTTGATAATTCAGTAGTTGAAGATGCGGGGCTTTTAAAAATGGATTTCCTAGGCTTAAAGACACTGACTATTATAAAAGATACAGTAAAATTGATAAAATATAAACATGATATTCAGCTGTATCCTGAGGAATTTCAGTTAGATGATAAAAAAACATATGAATTATTCCAAAAAGGAGAAACAGTCGGAATATTTCAGTATGAATCACCTGGAATGCAAAAGTATTTAAAGGAATTAAAGCCTTCTGACTTCAATGATCTTATTGCGATGAATGCTTTATATAGACCAGGACCATTAGAATATATTCCATCATTTATATCCAGAAAAAATGGATCTGAGCCTATTGCATATGATCTACCAGAAATGGAAGAATTTCTTAAGGAGACATATGGCATCACAGTATATCAAGAGCAGGTAATGTTATTATCTCAAAAGATTGCAGATTTTTCAAAAGGTGAAGCGGACTTACTCAGAAAAGCAATGGGTAAGAAAATATTTTCTTTAATTGAGAAGCTAAAACCAAAATTTATGACTGGTGGTCAAGAGAACGGCTACAGTGTTGAAATTTTAGAAAAAATATGGAAAGACTGGGAGGCTTTTGCATCATATGCTTTTAATAAATCTCATTCTACATGTTATGCATTTATAGGTTATCAAACGGCATATTTAAAAGCCAATTATCCATCTGAATATATGGCTGCTGTTCTTTCTAATAATATGAATGACATAAAACAAGTTTCATTTTTCATGGAGGAGTGTAAGAGAATGGGAATTAGAGTTTTAGGTCCAGATATTAATGAATCTTATTATAAGTTTAATGTTAATGAAGACAAAGCTATTAGATTTGGAATGGGTGCAATTAAAGGAGTAGGCAAAGGAGCTGTTGAGACAATTGTAGAAAACAGAAAAGATGGTGATTATAAAGATATATATGACTTTGCTAAAAGAATAGATCTTAGATTGGCAAATAAAAAAACTTTTGAAAATCTTGTTCTAGCTGGTGGATTTGATTCATTCAAAAATAAAAGAGCTCAATACTTCAACGTAGATAATGATGGTCTTACTTTTTTAGAAAAAACTGTAAAATACGGGGCTAAATATCAAGAATCAATCAACTCATCTCAAATTAGTTTATTTGGTGAGGGTACAATTGATAATACATCTGAATTAAATATGCCAGATTGTGAAGAATGGATTAATCTTGAAAGATTAAAAAAGGAAAGGGAAGTTGTGGGTATTTACATTTCATCTCATCCTCTTGATGATTATTTAAGAGAGATAAATAATTTCACCTCTACAGGGCTTTCTTCACTAAGTGATTTAAAAAGAATAATAAATAAAGATTTTTATGTAGGTGGAATTATTAACGAGGTTGAACATCTAATGTCAAAGACAGGAAATGGATTTGGTGTTTTTTCATTTGAAGATTTTAATGATCAATATAAATTCAGAATTTTTGGAGAAGATTATTTAAAGTACAAACACTTGCTTGAAGAAAATAAAATTTTGAGATTGAGAATTGCAATAAAAGAAGGATGGGTAAATAGAGAGACAGGAAGGGTAGGAGATCCTCGAATTCAATTTTTAAATATGGAATTATTAGACGGTATAATAGACTCAAGTTCTAAAAAAATAACCTTTAAAATTGATTCAAGTAATTTTAATGAAAATGAGATTAAAAAATTAAAAAACACGTTATCTAAACACAAAGGTTCGAAGCC
>JGI26261J51718_1000740_pt1 | contig 15632 bp, 14 predicted proteins | sample SaaInlV_135m_DNA_3_FD_51718 | JGI IMG/M metagenome (IMG submission 51718)
GTTCCGCTCCGTTTGTGGGCACTTGGGCGCCTCCACCTGCCGATACCATAGCCATTCCGACCATGTCCTCTTCGATTGCCTGCATCACGTAGTAGGCAAGCATTCCGAAGTGCCGGGTATTTTTGACGGCAACTGCGCCCATACCATGCTCCCGAGCCTTCTCAATCGCAAGATTCATAGCGCGAGGCCCGAGGTGTATTCCAAGACCTTCATCGCCGTCCCACGTTGCAGTTACCGAAGACTCTCTGACAGTTTTGACTTCGGGTCGAGGGTTATATGTGCCTTCGCCGTAACTGGCGATGTAGGCTCTTAGCATGTTCGAAATCCCGTGACTTTCGCAACCACGTAGATCACTAGTCATTAACACATCAGCACAGGATTCAGCCTCATCGGCAGGGAGTCCCATCTTTTCGAACACAGCCTGCGTTCCAGCTCGAGCTTTCTCTTGTGAAACCAGTACCTGATCTTTTTCCGGAACAAGAAAATGCTTGAGCATTTGTTGAACTAACCTNTCAGTTTCAGACTTTTTGGGGCGGCTTTTGCACCGTAATGCCGGCGGGATTTTACGCCTGAAAATAGAGATNTGGCACCTATATTTAGGTACGTTCAGTAACTAGTTATGATCTGTCAGAACTCAGAGTCGGGGCAGAATCTCATCATTACTCATTTGCTGAGGAGGTATGTTAATGTCTTCCCCACACTGCTTGTCGACGTCCGTGTCCAAGAGGAGATACCGAACTTAGCATCGATATACGATTTCTTATTGCCGAGATTGTGGAGGGCATTTCAATGAACGCACTAGTACACCGTTAAATGATCGCCAGTTACCGACTGACATTGTTTTGATCGCTGTGCTCTGGCGGTTGAGATTCAAGTTCGGGTTTCGTGATGCCGATGAACTAACGTTGCAGTAAGAATTCTCAGTCAGTCAGGTCTCACTTGCAATCCAACATTAAGTTCTCACACCGAATTTAGAATTAAATTCCGCCCAATCACTATCGGAAACATTGTTGGTTGCACTCGAGAAGGCCTCTTCAAATTCTTGTGGATTGGATGGACCGGTGAGGACGATTCCATTTCCTCTAACTGGAGCACATAATGCAAACTCCATCGCAAAATCGCGAATATTGAGATCGCGTTCTCGGCACCACTCCCACATCTCGATAGCGCGTTCTACTGCGACAGGATCCAAGTGGCTTCCAACGGCAGCCGGAGGAAGGGGGGCTCCTTTCTCGACAAACGACTCGTCTGCTATTTGAAGTTTCGGTTGGGGGCCGGCGAGCATTGAGCCACCTAACGGACTTCCTATGAGAATTCCTACATCGTTCTTCAACGCGAGCGGAATAGTGGCTGACGCGAGTGATTGATCAAGCAAGGTGTAGTCCAAATATGACAATACAATGTCTATCTCACCCGTTTCTATCGCTCGTCGATGATATTCAGGCTGCCTCACTCCGATCCCAATGTGACCGATACGTCCTTTTGACTTCCAGTCGACTAACACCTCAAGGCAGGTGTCTAGTGGTGCTTCGATGTCGTATCTTGGACCATGAATTAGCACCGAATCCACATAATCTGTCTGGAGCTTTTTAAAGCTATTTTCAAGACTCCATGTGGTTGCCTTTTTAGAAAAATCACGGAGATAACGCGGATGGGAACCTACTTTCGTTTGTAGGTAGACCTGATCTCGCCATCCTCCTACCAATGCGAGGCCAAAACGTCGCTCACTGACTCCGTAAAACGGAGATGTGTCAACGAAATTAATACCGGATTCAATCGCCCCACGTATTGTGTTAACCGCGTTTTCGTCAGATTGGCCGGGATAACCCAGATGCCCGCCACCTAAACCGAGAGCTGTCGGTTTCATCTCGGTTCGACCTAATCTTCGGGTCTCAAGAGATGCCATTTATCGACTTCCTTAATTCGTCAGGTCAGAGCTGAGAAATCTCTGAATCGGGACAACAGCCAGCCCAACATTAAGATTGGCTATTCTTCAAACTTTTCAGGTGTAAATAGTTCAAGAAATTCAATTCGCTGGCTCTCGATCAAATTTCGCACTTCACCACCAAGTTCGAGAGCCTCGACTGGTAACGTATGCCCGTCGCGAGTGGGGCTTTCAAGCGATTTGTCCGTCCATTCCAGACAAACAACGTTCTGTTCACCAGGCAGAGTGTAGCCATTGTACGAAATCCTAAATTCGCTCCGCTGCCCAGCAGCGCGGTAAGCCTCAGCCTGCTTCTGAACTAGTGTGGCTACCCTACGCGCCTCTCCGGGTTTCGTTGTGTACCAACGTCTTACGACATACATTATGGCATCCTGACTATTCGACTACTAAATATTTTAAGACGGACTATAAGTACCCGTAATTGTGGCACGAACGTCGACATTTTGGGCTGTATCACCTTGGCAAGGGTCTGTAAGGGCCCATGAGTATCAAGCGATCTGGTCGACACCACTCAGTTTTTGCAATACAAGAAGTACATCATCAACGTGTCTCGTCACATTGATTTCGTCAGTGAAAGCTCCCTGGCAAATTCCGACTTTATCAACGACGAACGTTGCCCTCCGAACCGGTACTAACCCTAAAGTCCAGCTGCGCTTTACACCGAACAATTTGCTCAAATCGCCATCTGAATCCGAAACAAGGTTAAACGGAAGATCATTCTGCTCACGAAACTGTCTATGGCTTTCAGCGTCATTGGGGCTAATACCGATTAACACAGCGTCATGACTCAATATCTCCTCGTAGCTGTCACGGTACGAGCGGGCTTCAAGTGTTCAGCCACGGGTAAAGTCCTTCGGGTAGAAGTAAACAACGATATTCTTCTTGCCTTTGAATTCCGACGTTCGAAACGGCTCACCATTGTCTAGTTCCGTCTCGAATTCAGGGATATTCTGACCGATTTCCAGCATGACTTTTTTAGTGCTCTAATTCTAGTTTTGTGAGAACTCAGCTTGGCCAACTCCGGCCAGATTCTCTAGGCAATGGTTGGCTCGGCTTGAAGCTTTGCGACATCGTTCCAGCCTCAATTCACCCGAGCAGACCGAGGTATCTTCACAACATGATGGGGTTATTCTAATTATCTGCTCTGATGGACTGGTTATCTAGGGATCTGTCAGGGAGAAGAAAACACCTCAATCGATACGGGTGACAACGAAAGAGTCGTTAGAATCATTGTCGGATTGAGGGATTTGATTCCGTTTGGAATCTCCGGAGCAATTCATTAAAAAATAGATGCAGCATCAATCACACGAAAAATTAAAGCTCTCCAAATCCTATGACGTTCACAGTCGCCACGATGACGACCTAACGGCGCAGTTCGAGCAGATTTCTGAATTTGAATTGGCAGCAGAACAGGGTGATTGGAAGAAATTCAAGAACATAGTCAATCGTGACGGTTCGGTTTTTCTAAAGCTGATGAGAAGAGATGATGGAGATCCAAGGCTCCGATTGCCTCTTATTCAAAGCGGAGAGCTAGAAGATAGATTTACAGAGTCGCTCAAGAAGTTTGGAAAATCATGGTCACACTTGATGCCATGGTGGGCGAGGTTGGGTTACAAATACGAGGCGATGCTTACGTGGGTAAGCATGGCGCTTGTACTAGGCGCCGTTGCTGGGGCGGCGACAGGGAATTCGGGATTCGGCGGAGCATCCGGGGCTGGTGCGATATTGATCCTAATGGTTGTCGACAACTCTGAGCCGAGATTCCAAGGGAGCCCCAGATGGTGGGTGCGACTGACCTACCGTAAACCTAAATTAATGCTAAATCGATGGCGTATGGTGGTCTATCTGATTGCGGCTTTGATGATCAGTTGGGCGGCATTGGCCGATACATTCAGGACACCTACGCAGAACTGTGAAGGGTTGAGTCCGGCAGATCTTGTTGCTCTAAACGGCTGCAATTAATCTTCCCCTATCCGCGTACCCATACGGTTGCCATGTAGTAATTCGAAACTTTAAAGCTGTTACATTTCATTTGAGTGAATCCAGAACAACACTTTGCGATCAGTGACCGGAGTCAAATTACTGGTCAGCAGTAGGGGTACACCACTAATTACACCTGAAATATCGCATTCTTGATGATCGGCGAGATCGAGGAATGGAGCTGGATAGGATGACCGACACTTCTAATTCCCGCACCGTGGTCGTAGATGCCGCTGCGCACGCTTGGGTAGTGGGTGATCCGCTATACCCACTGGATCCCGCAATCGCTACTTGCCCGGACAACATGCCGGTGATCGACGAGTCTGCTGAGCACTTGATCGCCCGTATGAACACGCTTGGAATCGATGAAACCGTAATCAGCCATGTTTGCTATTACGGTCGAGACAACAGTTATACGGCACATTGCGTGAACTCTTACCCGGAGAGATTCACCGGGGTGGGTTTGCTGGTAGGTTATCGACTACATTCTCCTGACGATTATGAAAATCCGGTAAGGCTCGAACGTCTCATGCGCGAGGATGGACTCTCTGGGTTACGACTCAGTCCGATTTACGATCCAAACGCCGTGTGGTTGAACGATCCAGTGTCCTACCCGCTGTGGAACAAGGCTCAAGAGCTAGGTGCCGTGTTCAACATATTCGCCGCACCACACCAAATTGCCCAGATAGGCGACATGGCGGCTCGTTTCCCTGGGGTCAATATCGTGGTCGACCACTTCGCCATGATCGACATCACTGCCTCTGATGTAGAGGGCTTCAACCCCCTACTCGATCTTCGAAAGTTTCCGAACGTTTATATTCGAACGTCATTGCACAACCCGTCTCGTCAGGAACTTCCGTATACAGACATGTGGCCTTACCTCGAACGGGCATATGACTCGTTCGGACCGCAAAAGCTGATCTACGCCTCCGATTACGAGCTGCTTATCATGAAGGATTTGATCCCGTTCTTTACATCAGAGGATAAAAAATGGATTCTCGGGCGAAACGCGTTGTCCATATATCGGGACAATATACGCACCTAACCTGATTCGTTACGCCGATGTGCAAAGCCTTCTTCATAGAGATCTTTTCGACAGATCAGTTGAGAGAATTACAACGAAGGACCGGTCGATGGCTGCTAGAATCTCGCCATTCACGACCGTAGAAAGTACTTCGAAACTCACTTTGCCTCAGAAAAGAGCTGATTTTGACAATCGTACTGAACACTCCCTTTTCACCTCCTCAATGGGCATTACTTGAACGGGAATTATTGAACGCGCAAACGCTGGCATGCGAGCGAATATTCGACAAATATTTTGACGAACGCGGGTACCTACTTTGTATCCCGCGATGGGGTGGGAACGACGGGTCGGATGACGCCATCGAAAACCTTGCAGGTTGGCCTGTACTCCACGCGCTCGGCGCACCTGATTCCATTCTTAAAATGTACAAACTGGGATGGGAAGGCCATCTTCTCCAGTACACAGAAGCCAAAACTGTCGACGTGGAGCTGGCTCGCGACGGGATGCTCTACAAGGAGTTCCCGGTTAGTCTCGACTGGTTTCACCACGGCGAGAGCATGAGCGTTTTCAATCTTCAGGGGTTGTCCGATCCTGAAGATTCATCGTTCTTGACTAGGGTTCGACGTTATGCCGGCCTTTACATGGATGAAGACCAGCAGGCTAAAAACTATGATCCCGAACATAAGATCATCCGCAGCCTGTTCAACGGCAGCCGTGGCCCCCTCTTACGAAAGGCGACCGCCCTTGATTGGGCTGGTGATCCGTTTGAGGCTGAAGGAAGATTCGACGCGGCACATGGTGAACGAAATTTCGACGAGATGCTCGCACACTTCGAAGAGTACACCGACATCGTCGGCGACCACCCCATCAATCTGGCAGCAACCACCATGGCGGTGAACGCCTACATGGCGACAGGTGATCAGAAATATAAGAAATGGCTGCTGGAATATGTGGATGCATGGGCTCAGCGCGCCAAGGACAACAATGACATTCTCCCAAGCAATATCGGGTTGGACGGAACGATAGGTGGCGAGTGCGATGGTAAATGGTACGGAGGTTGCTACGGCTGGGGATTCACGGTGGTAGTGCCACAGACCGGCGAGTTGTCGAACCGCAATGCACTGTACCGGGGAGTTGCCGGATTCGGTAATGCCCTACTGATCACGGGAGATCGGTCTTACATCGATGTGTGGAGGAAGATGCTCGAGTCCGTTAACGGAAATTCAAAAAACGAGAACGGGAAAACGCTCTATCCGCACATGTTTGGGGATGATGGCTGGTACGGATTCGACGAACTGCCGTACAGCTGGGGTGCTCTCGACATCTTCTACTGGTCGATGGATGCCGCCGATCGTAAATATGTACCAAGTTCTGAGTGGTTGAAGTTTCTCGACGGTAACTCGGCAGAATTTCCTGTGTCAGCAATGGAAGATGAGTTCAGTTCGATCCGTCAGAAGATGAAAGGTGTTGAAGAAGACACGAGTTCGCCGGACACGCGACTGTCAGACAACACTCTCCAATTCAATACTGCAAACCAAACCTGCTTAACTCAACTGATGATGGGCGGTCTTACACCACGGTTCGGTGAGCCGCTCCATGCGAGGGTGCGCTATTTTGATCCGACCAAGCGACGTGCAGGTATCCCTGAAGACGTAGCTGCATTGGTAGTAGGCATGTCGGACACTACGACAACGCTATCGCTCGCAAACATTAGCCCGGTGAAATCCAGAAAAATGATTATTCAAGCCGGGGCTTACGCTGAACATCAAATCATTTCGGTCGAAGTAGATGGTGAAATTATCGCAATTAACGGAACTTTTCTCACTCTTGAGCTTCGTCCGAGCACAGTTTCGACAATTGTTATGCGGTTAGAGAGATACATCAATCAGCCGACGTTTTCGCACCCTTGGGATAGGTCATGATACCGGCCAAATACCACTTCTATTATTCAACCTACAGGCTACAGGGTTGTCAGCTCAGTGACAAAAGATGCCCAGAGTCGATTTACACAGTTAAACACGTTTGATATCAACAAATGCATAGTGTAGGGTCACTGCAACGTGACTAGTTCACTAAAACCATAGTAACTCCCAGTACCTAAATTAGTGGGAATCAGTTGATGTCATCCGAACAGAAGAGACTTATCATGAATAGAGTTCGATATCGAGGCCTCATCTTGCTGCTGATCGCATCAGTCGCAATGATTGTTACGGCCTGTAGTAGTGATCCGGTTGTTGAAACCGTAATCCAAACAGTTATTGTCGCTGAAAAGGGAGACACGATTACCGTCGTAGCCACTCCGACCGCAACGCTAGAAGAGCGGACACTGGCAACTGCGGACGCTAAAAAGGGTGGACACCTTAGGGTTGCGTCTGTCGGGAGTGTCCAGTCGTTCGATCCGTTGTGGACCACAGCGTCCTCGACAGGAAATGTTTCAAGCATGATTCTCGAAGGGTTGTTTGCCTATAAGGAAGACAACACAATTGGGAAGATGCTCATAGATGATTGGAAAGTCAGCTCTGACGGACTTAAGTGGACATTCAAAATTCGTGAAGGTGTTGAATTCCACAACGGTATTTCACTCACCACAGACCAAGTTATTGGTACGCTCAGGCGCCAGAGTGAACGCGCCCCAGTGTTTAAATTGGTTTGGGAACAGTTTGGACCGACCTCATTCGATGAGTTCATTACCAAAGACAGTGATCTAGAGTTCAGCATGAACTTGACAGGGTCGACCGGGCTTGTACTGGACGCATTGGGTCCACAAAACTTCGCACCTCAAATGGTGCTTTCTGCCTGGTACAGCCTTCCCGCGACGGAATCGGCTGAGGGAACTCCAATTGGAACCGGCCCGTATCGTTTTGAATCCTGGACTCCAGGCGACCGGTGGTCTGCGATTCCTTTCGCAAACTACAGTCCGAGTACTGAAGCATCTGATGGTGAGTCGGGAGCACACACAGCGTTCTTTGACCGAGTTTCATACATCGAAATTCCAGATCAGGCGACGCGTATTGCAGCTCTCCAAACTGATGCAGTTGATCTCGTCCAGGAATTCTCCCAGGACCTTATCGACCGTGTGAAGGCAGACTCTAACCTTCAGTTAATTGCCAACCCGCCACTCCGGTTACTTGGTCACTTCAACTACCAAATACCGCCGTTCAACGATCCAGAACATGGTCGAGACCTCCGACGTGCGGTTGTTATGGCTTACGACAATGAAAAGGCCCTGCTGGCAGCAGCAGGAACTCCTGACCGAATCAACCTCTGTGCTTCATTGATGGAGTGTGGTTCGGCATGGGAAAACAATGCTGGCAGCGAGAACATGTACAACGCTAAACGCATTGAAGATGCCAAGAAAATTGTGAAAGATGCCGGATACGAGGGCTACACGATTCGCCTGATGGATCCGGCTGACCGCCAGCCTGCACACGGTGCAGCGCAGGTGACTCGTGAGGTACTCGAAGACATTGGCTTCAACGTAGATCTACGAGTGATGGACTGGGCCACCATGGTTCAGGACAGAGCAACGGTAGACCGTTGGGAGTTCTTCCACACATGGAGCGGACGCAGTGTACGGATTGGACCGATTGGTCACCTTAGGTTCGGTGAACTGCAATACGAAGCGTGGTTCAACCAATACTCCGACACAGACGGAATCCAGCGTAAGTCATTCGAGACATTCGCTTCAGAAACCGACCCTGCGAAGATAAATGCTGCGATGGATGAGTTCCAACAATACTTCTACGACGATGCGATCTTCCTCCAAGTTGGTGAGTTCTTCAGCAACTGGGCAGCCAGCAATCAGATCGAAGGATTGCACGGCAACCCGGGTGGACAGAAGCCATACGACAAGTGGTTCAAGTAGAGAACATTCGGATCGACCGAAAATAAGATCCTCCAAACGCTAGGGAGCAATGCAAACGTTGCACGCTCCCTAGCTATGGGAGGAAACCTATTGATCGGCTTTCCAGAACGTAAATTACTTCAAGCTATTATTGCGGCGAATGCCGCTATCACGAACGGAACAGTTTGATTTGTGGCGTTATATCGCTCAACGTTTTTTAGTGTCGATTCCAGTAGTGATTATGGTTGGAATAATTACATTCACTCTGGTTTATGTCGGACCAGGCGACCCCGCGGCGATCATCGCCGGTGACGAGGCCACCCCAGAGATTCTTGAAGCAATCCGTGAGGATCTAGGCTTCAACCGTTCATTCCCTGTTCAGATGGGCGATTGGTTTTGGAAGCTTGCCCATGGCGACCTTGGGACATCATATTTCTCCAAACGAGAGATAACAGAGCTGATTACACCCCGTCTTCAACCGACACTTTCCCTAGGATTCCAAGTCGTTGTAATTTCTACGATTATAGGTATAACCACCGGGATGCTTGCGGCCTGGAAAGCTGGAACACGGTTGGATAGAAACCTGATGGTTTTGGCAGTTCTTGGATTTGCCACCCCGGGATTTTGGCTGGCGTTTTTAACTATTTGGGTTTTCGCTGTTAACCTCGGATGGTTCCCGGTGATTGGATATAGTCCAATTCAAGATGGGCTATTTAAGCATCTACACAGTCTTTTCTTACCAGTGATGGTTAACAGCATTCTCGCGTCAGCGTTCATTTCAAGAATTACAAGATCGGCCATGCTTGAAGTGCTGCGAGAAGATTACATTAGGACCGCTAGAGCAAAGGGAGCATCGGAATTCTCCGTGTTCTTACGCCACGCATTTCGACCGTCGGCGATTCCGGTTGCGACCGTAATCGGCGCTTCGATCGCGGGCCTTGCAACAGGGTTCGTGCTCACCGAGACGATATTTGCTATTCCAGGTCTCGGACGAATGTTAGTAGACGCAATCGTCAGGCGAGACTACCCGATCATTCAGGCGCTCCTAATGGTGGTGGCAATCGTCCTTATCGGGGTGAACCTAATAATCGACATCCTCTACGCGTACATCGACCCACGGATACGGTACTAACAATGTCACTAGCAGCTGAACAGAGATCAGAGTGGGAGCTCGCGCCACCGCTATCGACCCGCCTGAGGGGGATGTTCGGATCAACATACAAAGCAGCTAAACGGGATAGTGTCCTCGCAGCCTCAATTATTGTTCTATTGGTGGGGTTGTTTCTCGCGATATTCGGCCCGACCCTAGCACGGACCGACTATGAACGCACTGACCCGATAAACCGGATGCAAGCGCCCAGTTCTGACCATTGGTTTGGTACCGATAACTGGGGACGTGATGTCTTCGACCGCACGATAGTGGGCACTCGACTTTCATTTCTCGTCGGATTTTCAGTGACTATTATTTCGACTGTTATTGGCGTGGGTGTGGCTCTTGTCATCAGTTATTTCAAATTACTCGACTCGATAATGATGCGATTTGTCGATGGATTACTCGCGTTTCCCACTATCCTTCTCGCGCTCGCTTTAATCTCATTAATTGGTCCAAGCGTTGGCAATGTAATCATTGCTCTCTCGGTAACTGCAACAGCGAGCAAAATCCGGCTTGTTCGCGGTGCCGTATTGAGCTTGAGAGATTCAACATATGTTGATGCTGCCAGAGCCGTTGGGGTGCCGGTACCTCGCATACTACTTCGCCACGTGCTCCCCAATATCGTCAGCATAATAATCGTGCAGGCGACGTTTACTCTTGCCTCCGCAATTCTCGCTGAAGCAAGCTTAAGTTTCCTCGGTGCAGGTGTTCCGGAATACGTGCCCAGCTGGGGCAACATCATTGCAACCGGTCAGGGCTACATTCAGGTCGGTTTTCATATTTCGTTCTTCCCAGGACTATTCTTGATGATTACGGTACTGGCTGTCGTCTTGATCGGGGATTCTGTCCGAGACCATCTTGACCCGAAATTAAGGGGGCGACTAAAGACGACGGCTCAGCAATAAACAAGCCAGTTCGTCTAGTAGTATCCGATGACAGAAGCTCTATTAAAAGTAAAAAACTTGCGAACCGAATTTCGTACAGAAGGAGGCGTCGTAAAAGCAGTAGACGATGTTTCATTCGAAGTTAAAGATGGCGAAATATTCGCGCTCGTGGGTGAAAGCGGTTGTGGCAAAAGCGTCACAGCGCTTTCAATTATGGGATTAATCCCGAACCCGCCCGGAGAAATTGTTTCTGGATCAATTGAGTTTGACGGTGTTGACCTACTAGGGTTGTCATCGAGGGAGATGCGCGCGATAAGGGGTTCTCGAATCGGGATGATTTTCCAGGAGCCGATGAGTTCTCTTAATCCGGTTCTGACTATCGAGTCTCAGCTCGCCGAACCGCTGAAAATTCATCAGAATATGTCCATGAATGCCGCCCGAGATCGGGCACAGGAACTGATTGATATTGTTGGCATTCCTGATTCTAAAACCCGCTTGAAGCAGTTCCCACACGAGCTCAGTGGAGGCCAGCGACAGAGAATCATGATNGCGATGGCGATGGCATGTAATCCACGACTCTTGATCGCTGATGAGGCGACCACTGCGCTCGATGTAACAATTCAGGCGCAGATACTTGACCTGATGCAAGATGTAACTGAGCAATCAGGAGCATCTTTGCTCATCATCACGCACAACCTTGGAATCGTCGCCAGATACGCAGATCGTGTAGCGGTGATGTACGCCGGAAAACTTCGAGAAGTGAGCGAAGCCACCGAGCTGTACACCGAACCTCATCACCCATACACGATCGGGCTGCTTCAGTCGGTTCCGCGACTCGACTCCGACAAAGGAGCACCACTGTCTCCTATCGCAGGTGAAATCCCAGATCTCACGGATTTACCAGATGGTTGTGCATTCAACCCAAGGTGCCAATGGGCCGTAGATAAGTGCCGCATTGAACAGCCTACTCTTGAAGAAACTGAACCAAACAGACAAGTAGCATGCTTCGAGCATCAAACGGTTGCGCTCGGTGTCTAATAATTTGAGGAACATTCCTACTTGAGCACGACAGTAGTATCGTCCAAGCAACAAACGACCAATTCGGAGTCGACTCCGATCCTTGAAACGCGTCAACTTAAAGTTCACTTCCCGGTCAAGCGTGGCCTGATTATCCAGCGAACGATTGGAGTGGTGAAAGCAGTCGACGGCGTAGATATCGAGATTAAACGAGGTGAAACTCTTGGCCTTGTCGGCGAATCTGGATCGGGTAAAACGACTCTCGGAAGAGCCATTCTGAGACTCAATGAAGCCGCCGCGGGCAACGTTCGATTCGAAGGTCAGCAAATACTGGATTTGAAAGGGCGCGAGATGCGTCAGCTGCGCCAAAAGATCGGCATGGTGTTCCAGGACCCATACGGGTCTCTGAACCCGAGGATGACTGTTGGCAACATCGTCGCCGAACCAATGTTGGTCCACAATCTCTTCGATGATCGATCGAAAATCAGGGATCGGGTGATGGAACTGTTCGACACTGTCGGTCTGAGCCGGTCAATGGCGACTCGGTACCCTCATGAATTCTCCGGAGGGCAACGTCAAAGGATTGGAATAGCCCGTTCTCTCGCATCGGGGCCGAGCCTGTTGATTTGTGACGAACCGGTATCGGCATTAGACGTTTCAATTCAGGCACAGATCATCAGTCTGTTTGATCGACTCAAAGAGGAACAGAACCTCACATATCTGTTTATTGCTCACGACCTCGCGGTCGTCAGGCACGTAAGTGACAGCGTTGCAGTTATGTATCTTGGCAAAGTTATGGAGCAAGGAAATGCTGACGACGTTTACCGTAACCCTCAACATCCGTATACGCAGGCCTTGCTTTCAGCGGTTCCTATCCCTGACCCAATCGTCGAAAGGAAACGAAATAGAGTTGTTCTCCAAGGCGATATACCAAGTCCCCTGAACCCGCCAAAAGGCTGCGTGTTCAACACGAGGTGCCCAGTTGCTGAGGATCGGTGTTTTATCGAAGTCCCCTTGCCTCAAACGTTTTCTGACGGCCGACGAATTGCCTGTCACAAAGTCAACCCTTAATCGACGTTTGGCCCCGGACTCCATCAAAACTAAGCACGCATCCCGGAAATATGACGGCAAAATTAGGATTTATCACTTCAGTTAAGCAGGTAGCCTGTTCCAAACTTGGCGAAGCTGCGCATCGGGTAATTACGTGCCTGCCAAGTTGAACATTTCGAATCCGGTGTTCATGTACCTGCCCGGTTCTCCCTCGTCTCCACCAATAACACCGAAAATATCCTGATGACACAGTTTAAGTTTAACTGGCATCAGATGAAATCGAGACGAGACGCTCAAGATGAAATTCGAGTTTGGTGGGCCATGTGGGGATCGAACCCACGACCTACGGATTAAAAGGCAGTGCCTCCCTGTGATTTGGGATACCGTTTTCTAGTTCAAAACTTCAAGTAAAACTCAGGCTTATACGCCTTCAGTCAAACCAACTACTAAGGTCCTAACCCAGAGAAATAACAGGATCATTCGAATGATGGAACATGTTCTGAAATCTGACGAATCCCATCCTTTCGGTTTTACATTTTGATGATTGTTTGCAGCTGAGTAGTTGGACTCATCAGCGCTTCGAAATGTTCCTGTATTTCGTCGAGGGTGATGAAGCTTGTATCCGGCATCAGCGATGATGCAGAGATTTTTCCGCTCGCGAGTAAATCTAAGGAAATTTACCAGTCTGCAGGCAACCCTCCCCAACTTGACCTGAAGTCAATTTCTCTTGCCATCCACTCCGCCGGTAGAAGCGGTAGTGGCTCCCAAGGCACAGCGACCAGTACGACCTGACCCGCCCTACGAACTGCTTCAAACGCTTGTTGTAACGTGTTCTTCAATCCTGCGCAGTCAAACACCACGTCGGGACCGCGACCGTCTGTGAGTTCGACCATCCGCTCGACGGGGTCTTGCTCAAACGGGTCAATCACTGTTTCTGCACCAACTGCCATTGCCGCATCAGAGCGCCCAGGTGCAGGTTCAGAAACGATTACCTGTGCCCCAGCAGCGCGTGCCGCCTGTGTGACCAGGAGCCCTATTGGACCAGCCCCGAACACACCTACCGTATCCCCTAGCTTTAGTGAAGATCTACGTACAGCATGGACGGCCACTGAACACGGTTCAGTCAAAGCGGCTGCTTCGTCAGGTACACCGTCGGGTATAGCCAGAGGTTGCCAGTCATCCAGCACTGTGTACTCAGCGTACCCTCTGGTTCGGGTATTGGCAGAGAACCCCATCGTACGGTAGTTGTACCTTGGATGACCGTATGCTGGAGGCTGCTCGCCTGCCGGCCATTCGCCTCCGCCACCGATCACACGATCGCCCTCTTTCCAGCGAGTGACACCGGCTCCTGCAGCTGAGATGACACCTGCGAATTCGTGCCCTAATACAGAACCAGCTGGTGCGAGGTCGTACATGAATGCGTGCACGTCAGTCCCACAGACAGCTGATCGATTGACCTTTATCAAAACCTGCCCAGCAGCTGGTTCTGGTTTTGGGAGGTCGGTCACCTCAAACAATTGTTTGCTGCGATAAACGGCGGATTTCATAGTGATAATTCCAGACTGATGATTTATATGGATCATGGCCAAATCTTACCGAATAAAACCGATTTGAAAACAGCTCACTGAATCTTTGGCCTGAAACATCAGTAGCACAGGTCTACTTCAGGTCTTTCCTTAAATCGGATCGCTGAAGTTACGAATAGCTTTAAGTGCTAAGAGAGATCGTCGTCGGTAGCCATAAACGATTCTTCAATGTCGGATTGCCCTCTCTCTACTCGAACCGAAAGAACGAGTACACCACCGGCCGCGAATATCCCGGAAACGATCCAGAACGAAGTCTCATAACTTCCGGTCAAGTCAAAAAGACTGCCTGCCAGTACCGGTCCAATCAGAACAGGAACTGTCGCCAGCACCATCGCTACCATTCCCTGTATTGAGCCGAAATTACGCAGTCCGAATGTTTCCATAACCACGAGCGACATCAACGGTCCGATTCCACCGAAACCCGCACCGAAATACACGATCGTCGGCCACACGAGTACCGATGATCCAGCGAGAGTTACCAGAATCACCCCTGATGACATGATGGAAATTGCGATCACGAAAGAGATTCGTGCAGTCAGCCGTTCACTAAGCAACCCCCAGGTGATCTTGCTGGCAAGAGCTGTTCCGGCCAGTACTGTCAGTACAAGCGTTGCTTTTGACGATCCCCATCCCACCGATTGCATATGCGGGATTAGTTGCGTCATGAACGATGGGTAGCTAAATCCAGCGCAGGTAACTCCCGCCAACAAAAGCCAGAATTTTCGTGTGATCATCGCTTCACGCAATGAGTAATCACCTGATCTTTCGGCATTTGTATTAGCCAACGTGGAACCGGATGACGGCAATTCGACGGTTTGAGGCATGCTGCGTACGATGAACCATACTGCGAAGGCAACGGTCATCACACCGGCACCGATGATCGCATACGCCAGTCGCCATCCCTCGGTCTGTATCACCAGACTCATCAGGGGTACCCCAATTAGACCAAATACATTGTTGCCGGTTATCGCCGTACCCATCATGCGGCCGCGAGTGGCGGGAAACCATGTGCCTACCAGCTTCCCTATAGGCAAGAACGTTCCAGGGAATCCGATCGCCAGTAGCGCGCTGAGCGCGTACCACTGCCACAGTTCACTCATACCAGATCGTAGAAAAAACGAGGCAGCGACGACTATAAGCGACACCGTC
>JGI26261J51718_1000769_pt1 | contig 15245 bp, 17 predicted proteins | sample SaaInlV_135m_DNA_3_FD_51718 | JGI IMG/M metagenome (IMG submission 51718)
CTGCCGCATTCTTTTTCTTTGACAAAAACCGCCATGGTAAATTCTTTTTCGTGATCAGGACCAGATTCTTCCATCAATTCATAAGTTGAAGGAATACCGAAAAGTTTTTGTACGTGTTCCTGTAGTTCGGATTTAAAATCCCGCGTAATGTAACCTTCTGCATCTTCAGGGACATGAGGCAGAAAAAGGGTTTGAATGACTCGTGAAATTATTGAAATTCCGTGTTCTTCGCGGCTGTCGAGATAGACCGCGGCCATGACTGCTTCAAAGGTGTCGCCAGCAAAGATGTTTTTTGACGTCCACCGGTAACTTCTTCACCTCTGCCAAGCAGGAGGCAATCACCTAATTCCAGCTCACGGGCCTGTTTACTGAGTCCGGATTCACTGACGAGGCTCGCCCTGAATTTTGAGAGTCCGCCTTCGTCCAGTTCAGGAAACTTTTCCATCAACATTTCACTGATCACCAGATCCAGAACTGCATCTCCGAGGAATTCGATTCTTTCGTTATTACCGTAATTTTCTTCGTTTTCGGAGGGTATGAAAGATTTATGTGTCAGTGCCTGCCGCAGAAACTCCGGTTGCTGGAATTGATAATTTAAACGCTGACAAAGTAGGCTCCATTCTTTTTTCATCATTTTACCTGATCCTTCTTTTGCACCAGACACGAACAGTTTGCGGACTGTAAAGGCCAAGGCTCAAATAATGCGTCAACCCGTCAAGTGTAGTTTGTTCAGTTTCAATCATTGAAGCACCGCTGGGGCAGGCAGAGCGAATGTTTGCAGGGCCGCCGATTTGGCTGTCCGTAAAAATCATGCTGATACTGGAAATTTCTCCGTCGTGCTTTTCGCGTAACATATCTGTATCATGGTAAAAACGTACTGTATAACAAGCGGAAAGCAAAAGTGGCAGAGCAACAGTGATCAGCAAAGTTAATGCTGCAGAACGCAGATAATTTAATTTAAGGTTGCTCATTTGCCAATAATTTGATGAGGTGCAAACCAGTAAACGGATTAAGAGCGATTGTTCAGCTTCAAAGCAGACTGTCCTGTGAATCAGTTACAGGAAACGAAAACATTAACAATTAAACCTATAAATCTAGCCCACTTTCACACTCTATGACAAGTTTTATCGATACTCACTGCCACTTGGACAAACTTGATTCAACTCCTGAAGAAGCGGTTATTGAAGCAAAAGATGCCGGAGTACAGCGGATGCTCACTATTTCTGTGGATGAACCATCGCTTGATTTCGTCTTGAACGCAGTGCTGCAATTTCCGGAAGTTTACGGTAGTGTCGGCTTTCATCCGCATGATGCTTCAGCCATGAACGAGTCTCTGTTAGACAAAATTCGTCAGCTGGCACAAACAGAAGATAAGCTGCTTGCCATTGGTGAAACTGGGTTGGATTATCATTATTTGTACAGTCCTGTTGAGGTACAGCAACAAGTATTCCGCCAACAACTCATGCTTGCAGAAGAGCTTGATCTACCGGTTGTCTTGCACAGTCGGGAAGCAGAAGCTGATACGCTGAACATCCTCAGAGAAATTCCTGTTAAGTCTCTTGGAGTAGCGCACAGTTTTACCAGCTCAATTGAGATGGCGCACGAACTGGTGGAAATGGGGTGGTATCTTGGCATAAACGGAATTGTAACCTTCAAGAATGCGGAAGATTTACGTGAAGTAGTACGCTGGCTGCCTTTGGAGAAGATGCTGCTGGAAACAGACTCACCTTTTCTGGCTCCCATTCCCTTCCGTGGAAAACCCAATAAACCCGCGCATATTCCTGCAATTGCAACTTTTGTGGCAGAATTGAAAAATATTTCTCTGCAGCAGTTAGCCGAACAAACTAATGAAAATGCTCAACGTTTGTTTAAAATGCCTCACGAAAATAGCAGCGATTTCTAATTTACAACGCAAATACTCCCCTCATAAGTCCGTACTTTAAATTGAACTAATCTTTTCCACTTGTTAAAAAAGTTAACATAAAAAAGTGCGGAAAAAATTTCCTGATATCAAGNTTGTAGTTTAAAGCAGATTTCTCAGCTCCTTCTAAATAACACTGNTTTAGGACTTTATTTCCAGTCCAGCAAGAATTAATTCCAGAAAACATCCGGTATTTTCACGGTTATTGCTAATCTAAAGCGTGTTACGAAAATTAACACTTTGTTAAATTGAATTAGAGGCTTAAAGAACCTCACATCCATGACATCTGGAGAGTATTTTTTATGGAACAGGGAACGCTGGTTGGGACCATTTTAGCATGGTTTATGTTGTTGTTTGCGATGACTTTTGATTTTGCAACGTTTACCGTAAAAGCCGGAAACGTTGTCTACTTCTGGGATACTCCTTCGTTAATGATCGTTTTTGGAGGAACAATCGCCTCCACATTTATTTCACACCCTATGGGAGACGCTAAGGGCTTTTTAGGCATCATCGGTAAATCCTGGAAACAGAATCCGGTTCAGCTGGTAGAAACGCTGACCCTGATTGTAGATGTTTCCAAAATTGCCCGGAAAAATATTCTGGCGATTGAAGACGCGCTGCCCAGCATAGAAAATCTTTTCCTGCGAGGAGGATTGAGACTTGTAGTGGACAGGGCTGACCGTGAAGCGATTGTGGAAATGATGGCGCATGAAGTGAAATATACCATGGCAGGCAAAGATAATGAGATTGCTGTGGTTGGTACTATGGCTTCTCTCTGTCCTGCCTGGGGGATGCTTGGAACGCTGGTTGGGCTTGTATTGCTACTCCAGAACCTCGACGATCCTTCAGCGATTGGACCTGCAATGGCGGTGGCTTTGATCACGACTTTTTACGGTTCTTTGTTTGCGAACACGATTTTTTCACCTGCCAAAAAGAAGCTTGAACTTTATCAGGGTGAGGAAAGAGTTTTGATGGAAATGATCCGTGACGGAGTTCTTTATATTGAGGGAGGGCAGCGTCCTGATTTTATCGAAAACGATTTAATGAACTATCTGCCTCCTGATCAAAAAACCATGTATGAAGCGTTGAAGTTTGAAGGTGGTGATGGTGCTGCGGCTGCAGAAGGTGGAGCTTAAGCTGAAGCTGAAGCGGATAAAGGAGTAAACCATGGGTCAGATGATTGATGAGGAGGATTGTGAAGTATGCATACCTTTCGATCAGGAATGGATTTTTACTTATGGAGACTTGGTAACTCTCCTGCTTTGCTTCTTCATTTTACTCTTTTCGATGTGCAGGACTGATGTAGAAAAAAGCAAGCAAATTTCAGACAGTTTTAAGAGCATGCCGCCTGGTAGTCCTTTTATTTTCAGTGGCCAGAGTTCTGCCTTGGATAAAGCGTCCAGGGAGCTGGAACAACTTGAGGTGCCGGATGATGTCTCAATCAATGCTTCAAAAGCCGGTGTTGAAGTAAGTTTCAGCAAAACGGTAGCATTTGAACAGGGTTCAGTTAGCTTGAGCGAGAAGGCAAAAGGGGCATTGATCAAAATGCTGCCGATTATCGGACAACTGCAGAACAATATTGAAATATCCGGACACACAGATGAGTCAGACTCAAATCAAAAATATCCGTCAAACTGGGAACTTTCAGTTGCACGCGCAAGTGTGATTGCAGCATTTTTGGAATCAAAACTGATTCCCGCGGATCGTATCCAGGTCGCAGGTTATGGAGATTCACGTCCCAGGTTTAATCCGGATACTGCCTACAAACGCAGCCTGAACCGTCGTGTACAAATTGTGCTCATGCCTGAAGATCAAACCCGTTGAACTGCTGCTTACAAAAAAATACTAACAAAGTAATTTAAAACGTTCAGCCTGTTTTCAAGCTGTATAAACAATCACAACCCCAAAATAAACGTAAAAAACCAGACAGAATATGGGTACACTCATCGATGAGGACGATTGTGAAGTTTGTGTGGTTTTCGACCAGGAGTGGATTTTTACTTATGGAGATTTGGTAACGCTTCTGCTTTGTTTCTTCATTTTGCTTTTTTCTTCATGCAAATATGAAACAATGAAGTTCAAAAGTTTAGCCGCGAGTTTTAAACCACTTCCGGCAGGGACACCTTACATGAATGAGGGCAAAGATTCCATTGTTGAACAAATCGCACAGCAGTTGGAAGAGAGTGAATTAGGCGACGATGCGAATATTAATGTAGAAGAAAAAGGGGTTGTCGTTTCTTTTAAAGCCAGTGCTTATTTTAAAGCGGATTCTGCTAAGCTGAATCCCAAAGCAGTCAAAGAAATGACACGGTTTTCAAAACTAATTTTCCTGCTGCCCAATAAAATCCAAATAGAAGGTCATACTGAAAAAACAGTTCCGGAAAATTGGGATTCAACTTGGGAACTCGCAGGAGCACGTGCCTCAAAGGTGGCTCGCTTTTTTATTGAAAACGGTCTTGATCCAACAAAAATTTCAGTCAAGAGTTTTGGCTCAACACGTCCACGTTTCCGCGAAGCATCTCCTACTCAACGCAGCTTAAATAACCGTGTAGAAGTTGTAGTCCTGCCGGAATAATCATTTGTCTCAATTTATTTTACGACCATAAACAATCGATTCCTGAAAGTCGTAGTTCTTCCTTTTTTCTTCAGGAAGTTCCTCCGGACTGATAGCACGGAAACCGCATTGTGTAAAAACATGTGAGGAGGCAGTACTTAAAGCAAAGGCTAATTTACAGGCGCTGGAACGGATTTTCTCAGTAGCGGCCTGAATCAGCTCACTGCCGATTCCCTGGTTCCGATAAGCTTTATCAACAGCCAAACTAGCAATTTCCGCAGCCGAACCATCCGGAAAAATAATAATTTCACAACAGCCAACAACGTCTTCGTCAACACAGAACACCAGATAATTTTCAATCTGCTGCTCAATATAGCTCTCGGAACGTAACACAACCGCTGCATGCTGAACCGGTGAATTGAGGATTCCCAGAATTGACTGCAAATCGCTCAACCTTGCTGGGCGTGTACGCTTGTATGAACTGTTGGTGATCATCACACCCGCACCTTTCGGGGTGAGAAGTTCCGCGAGTAAAGCTCCTTCTACTCTGCCGTCCAGCAAATGACAACGCTCTACACCTCTCACACATGCTTCGGTGAGTGAGCTTAACTGTAAACGCTGTGCTTGAGGCAGCTCAGGATTTTTATTCAGCCACTGCTGAACGCTGTCAGTAGTCATTTCGGAAGAATCATTTTCTGCAAAATGCGGTAAGGCAGCGGTGTCCAGTACAATCAGCTTTTTAGCACGTAAACGTGTTGCTACTTCAAATGCAAGCTGGTTTGCGTCAAGAATCCATAATCGTCCCTTTTCTCCTAGTGAAAAAGGTGGTAAAATAACGAGCTTTGAATCTGCAATTGCCTGACGCAGTGTTTTAAGTTCTAGTCCGCAAACATTTCCGTTGCAGTGTGAAGCAAAATCTCCGGCCAGATTTTTTTTCTCTGCAGACAAAAAATGACCGGTAACAGGTTGAAGTTGCTTTCCGCAACTGCGGAGCTTTGAAAGCAGTTTCCAGTTGGCAGATGAAATTGCCTGTTCAATAAGTGCCAAGTGTTTTTTTTCTGCAACCAGNACGCCGTCTTCAGTCTGATAATCGTGACCTTCNGCGGCAAGCAGTTTGCTGATCTGGGTTTCTGCTCCATGNACTAACACGATTCTGATACCAACCTGCTGCAGGAGTGCCAGATCTTCAATGACTCTGGAATTATGAATTTCCAGCAAATCGCCGCTGAGTTGAATCACGAAAGTTTGCTGATTAAACTCTTCCAGATAAGGCAGTGCGGCCCGTAAATTGTGAATAAAACCGGATAATTCCGGATCAAGAGAATGCTGAGGCATGATTAAAAAAGATAAAAATGTTGTCCCGGATTCAACTCCGGAAAGTAAGACAGATGCGGATATTTTTTCAATCGTAATTCCGGCATACAACAGCGCAAAGTTGCTGTCACGTTGCCTTGAAGCATTAGAAAAACAATCTGCATCAAAAGCTGAATTTGAAGTAACTGTCGCNGATGACGGTTCCACAGACGAAACTCTGGAAATGCTTTCTCAGTTTAAAGCACAGACTGAGTTAAATCTACAATGGACATCAATTCAGAATTCCGGACCAGGCAATGCCCGCAACGCAGGAGTTGCAAAATCTGCCGGTTCATGGATCGGCTTTATTGACGCAGATGTTATTCCGGATCAAGACTGGGTGAAAAACGCACTTCAGCTGATTCAGCAAAAACCGGATGCCGGAGCGTTTGAGGGACGTACTGAAGTCACTCAGCGCAATCTTGCCACACCTTTCACTCATCAAACCGAAAATACTGATGGCGGACGTTACCCAACCTGTAATTTTCTTGTTCGCAAAAATTTAGCAAACTTTCATCCAGCATATCGGATTCCTTTCCGTGAAGACACAGATTTAGCATTCAGTATTTTAGCCTCAGGCTATTCGATCATTTTTGCGCCTGCACTGATTGTGGAGCATCCGCCGCTTTCTTCGAGTTATTCCCGACCGCTGGTTTTGGCCCGTCGTTACTACTATGACGGTTTACTTGCACGCAGGTTTCCTTCACGCTATCAACTTGAATTGGATGCGCATAAAATATTTGGAATGAAAATTCCGCATTTAAAGAGAAAATTATACGCTATCTTTGTGCTTTCTCAAATAGTTTTTCTTGCGGCACTGTTGTTTGGTTTTTCCGCAAGTGGAATGCTTTTGCCCGTTAGTGTTTATCTCACGGGATTATGTCTGACAGCCGGAGCAAGTTTGCGTTACGCAAATTTAAGAGATCTCTCACTGCAGGATTGGCTGGTGTTTGTCTTCCAACTGCATGTTCTGCCCTGGGTGATGGGATACTCCCTCTTACGCGGATGGCTTGATTTTCGCGGTGAAGCGGAATTTAGCGCCGGTTAATTATCGGAACCACAGGGCACTGTCTCAAGGAACGGTTTTTAGAGTTGTCCAGATTAAAGAACACATACGAAAATTTGACTATTTTCGCTGATCAAGTCAAAATATAAGCTTAACTTTTTCAGCATAGAGACAAGCGAACCAAGGAAATACTTTCAAACCGCCGCTAATAAAAGACTGTTTAAACACAACAAAAAAGTCCTTAACTAATCAATTATTGCAATTTAATATGTTTGTAACCTACAAACTTTCAGACAAATCATTTAATAAACTTCAGAAAAAAGGTCTCAGTGAAGCTGCATTGAACGATCTTGCTGAATTAAAAAGCAGGGTTTTTCCAAGTCCTGAAACGTTTTTGAACCGAGTACGTAAACTTCCTCAAGCAGAAGAAATTATGAAAAAAGAGGATGATCTGTTGAAAATTGCCAAGGGATTTTTGCGTCTGGATTTTTTGATTCCGAACCGTACAATCAGGGAATGGGTCGAGGCTTTGATTTTTGCAGTTGTAGTTGCAACTGTTGTACGGACCTATATGTTCGCACCTTTCCAAATTCCTTCCGGTTCGATGTTGCCGACAATTCAGATTGGGGATCACATTTTTGCCAGCATGTATTCTTATGGCTCGCCTGTTCCATTTACAGACATCAAGTTGTTTAAGAAACCGGTTCTCAGGGGTGACATCATCATTTTTCCCTATCCGCGGGATCCTTCGATTGATTACATAAAACGCGCAGTGGGACTTCCCGGAGAAACGCTGGAAATCCGCAATGACCAAGTATTCATTAATGGAGAACCGCTGGCTGAGCCGTACGCGTATTTTGAACCAAATGAAAAGAGGTCACGTCAGGCTCAGGGTTTATCGTCTGCATCTCCGGTCAGCAGTTTTGGACCGGTTGCTATTCCGGAGGGGAAAGTTTTTGCGATGGGTGATAACCGCTACAACAGTGCTGACAGCCGTTACTGGGGTTTTGTGGAAATGGATACTATNTCCGGAAAAGGACAGATTATTTACTGGTCACATGATCCGGGGCAAAGTTTAGTCAAGGGTTATCAATTGGACCGTGTTTTTGATTTTCTGAAATGATGATTTGCAGAGCAGTTTTGAGAGTTAAAGTATGAAGACAGCAGCAAATATAATTTCCCGTAATGCACCGTGCTGGTGTGGAAGTGGGAAAAAATATAAAAAATGTCACTTGTTGATTGATCAAAATGATGTTTCAGCTTCTGAGGAAAAACCTCAAGCTAAACCGAAACGCAAAGATCGTAGTATTATCATCAAAACGGAAGAGCAAATAGACGGTATCCGCAAAAGTTGTCAAATGACGAAAGATCTGCTGGACATGGTAGAGGAACGCATCAGCGTGGGCGTGACAACCAATGAGATTGATGAGTGGGTTCATCGTGAAACTCTAGCCAGGGGAGCAGTTCCGGCACCGCTTAATTATGGACGTGGACAGGGCAGGCAGAGGATGCCGTTTCCTAAAAGCATTTGCACTTCGCCAAATGAAGTTATCTGCCACGGTATACCAAACAGTCAGGCATTACAGAACGGTGATATTCTGAATGTCGACGTTACCTGCAATTATCTTGGATATTTTGGCGATGCCAGCAGGATGTTTATCATCGGGGAAGTTCCGGANAGGACGAGGGAGTTGGTTGANGTNACNCGCGAATGTTTAAATCTTGGAATTGAACAGGTGCGTCCAAACAGCAAACTGGGAGACATTGGACATGCCATTCAGCAGCATGCAGAAAATCACGGATTTTCTGTAGTGAGAGATTTTGCAGGACACGGAGTTGGTATCGAATTTCACGAAGCACCTCAGGTGCTGCATTATGGCGAAGCTGGGATAGGTGAGGCTTTGCGGGAGAATATGATTTTTACTATTGAACCGATGATCAACAGCGGTAGTTATGAATGTAAAGTATTAGGCGACGGTTGGACTGCCGTNACCCAGGACGGTGNATTGTCAGCACAGTGGGAACACACTTTGCTGGTTACNGCGAGTGGGGTGGAAGTCCTGACTGCATAAGTAATCCAGAATAGCATAAAGCGAGCACTTAAATTCTTTTCACTAATTATTTTCACTCAGATAACAAAAAAAATTCTGTATTGTCGNGTGCACAACGCTATTAGCACTTGTATTTTTATGATCTTTCAAATAGCATACAGACTGAACTTTTACACCTTATATTTAACGGATTAACATGGGTACTTGGAACAAACCACCAAATAAATCGCCTTGGGAAAAAGGTCAACAACCTCCGGATATTGATGAGTTGCTCAGCAATCTTCAGGATAAATTTAAAATAGGTTTACCAAAAAAAGGAGGAATGACTCTCCTCATAATTGTTGCAATTGTGATCTGGTTTTCAACAGGTATTTTCATAGTTGATCCGGAAGAGCAGGCAGTAATCAAACGTTTTGGAGAGATTACGGATGTGGTTGGACCAGGTCCACATTATCATTTGCCTTCTCCAATCGAAACCGTTCAGATTGCTCCTGTGACAGCAGTGCGCAGACTTGAGATTGGATTTAGGACAATTCAGATTGGGCCACCTGCGAAGTATAGACGAGTCTTAAAGGAGTCGTTGATGCTGACAGGCGATGAGAATATTATTGATGTGCAGTTCATCGTGCAATACCGTATTTCTGAATTAGAAAATTATCTTTATAGTCTGACTAATCCGGATGAAACAGTGAAATCCGCTGCTGAATCCGCAATGCGCGAAGTCGTTGGAGATACGACTGTCACCAAAGCTCTGACTTCTGGAAAAGGGTTTCTTGAAGACACGACAGCACAACTTCTTCAGAAGACTATGAATAGCTACAAAGGTGGAATAAAAATTGTGAATGTTAAACTGCAGGACGTTCATCCTCCAGATGCAGTAAAGGACGCTTTTAAAGATGTTGTGAGTGCCCGAGAGGACAAAGAGAAAATGATCAATGAAGCTGAAGGTTATAGGAATAATATTGTTCCAAAGTCCAGAGGAGAAGCTGCGCAGATTATAAACAATGCCAAGGCATATTCCAAAGAAAAGGTGTTGGTTGCTTTAGGTGAATCTGAGCGCTTTAACCTGATCTATGAAGAGTACAAGAATGCTAAAGAAATTACGCGTGATCGGATTCTTCTTGAGACGATGGCAGCTATTCTGCCAAAGGTAAAAAAAGTAATTGCTGATAAAGGCGTAGGTGGGAATGTTTTACCTTTTTTACCGCTCGGACAAACGATGAACCCACTGACTAAGTAATTTCAGTCGCTATAATTTATTTATGGTAAAACTTCCAGGTTTTACCACAATTTGCCAAGTTTTCACTGACTCTGAATTCATCATTTTTTAAGATATTTTTAAACAAACTCATCGGAGGTATTTATGATAGCAGTAGGTTCAGACGCTCCTGATTTCAAACTGGACAGCCAGTTTGATATGGAGTATTCCTTAAGTCAGTTCAAGGGTGACAAAAACGTAATGTTGGTGTTTTACCCGAAGGACTGGACACCCACATGAAGCAGGGAAATACCCGGCATTGAATCGATGATTGATCAATTCAAAGCCGCAGACACTCAAGTTTTGGGTGTGAGCATAGATAGTAAGGAGTCACATGATAACTGGGCTAAGTCTCTTGGAGGCATATCGTACCCTCTGCTACAGGATTATCACCCAAAAGGCTCCATGGCGACTTCTTATGGAACTTATTTGGAGAATAAAGGTTTCGCAGCTCGATCAACAGTTATAGTAGACAAGCAAGGTTCAGTAAGATATTCGGTTATGGCAAATGGAGAGCGCGACATTTCTGCTCTTTTAGCTGAATGCAAAAAAGTAAACGGATAAACGAATAAAAATATAATTTGATATTTTTGAAGGCGGTCTCTCCAAGGACCGCTTTTTTTTGGAAAAAATCAGGTGGTGACGCAAATGATGGAACTTTATTTTTACGAAGAATGTGAATATTCGCAGGTTGTGCTCAATACGATCACAAATTTGAAAATAAAGGATAAATTTACATTTAAGAATATCCGCGAAAATCCGGATTATGCGAGAGAGCTGACAGAACTGACAGGCAACGTGACTGTCCCCTGTTTAGTTACAGTAGATGGTCCGCTGAAAGAAGCAAAAGATATTCGGAAATACCTTGTTTCACATTTTTTGTAAGACTTATCAAATATCCTCAAGGCACATTCCCCCATTTTAGGCTCTATCCAGTTTAGCTACTAAGAGAGGTATCGTCCTGTTACAAATCATCTGAAAGTGCTTTTTTTTGTTCAGCTGTGAGAGAAGTTTCCTCTTTAAATAAAGGATGATCTGAACCAATTGCTTTTGGTACTATCCCTTTCGTATTGAACTTAATGTACTGCACAGAAGATAGTCGACCATCTCCAATCTGTCTCTCATCAAAAGTCGCCCTTATTAGAGTTTCATCTTCTAATTTTAGATAAAGATGCATTGGTAAATCCAGCCACTTGGTCAGTTTATCATCTCTTTCGGCAGGATCATCAATTTCTATCAATAACGTACAACCTAATTCTCCGGGCTTGCCAAGGATCTCATTGTAGGTTTTTATTTCATACAGGATGTCTTTCTCTTTTACAATACGCTCCACCCGTATCATTTCCTGAATCTGGTAAAGAACTGTATCTTTATTTTCAAAAAGGAATGACAAAACACCTCCGACATCAATTCTGCGGACTTCTTTTATTTTCATAGTGCTTTCACGAACTTCACCTCGTTGTTCTTCGTAAGTTACAAAATCCAGTATTTCTTCTCGGCTGACTTGCTCCATTCTGATTCTCCTTTAATTTTTAGAAAAGATTGATACGTAGTATATATTTTATTTGTTATCTGTCTCAACAGAACGATAAGCTTCTGCTAGAACGGTCATGGGGTGTTTAGGCTTCACACCAGCATGTTGTTTAAACTGCAGTGCTGCCAGAGGACAGTCAGTAACCCAGACTTCAGTCTTTTCAGCTTTCATCGCCTTAAATGATTTTTGACCAATTCGTATAGAGGCATCAAAGCTTTCAGTCTTCATTGCGTAAGTTCCATCGTGTCCGCAACATTCCATGACAGTTTTCATTTTTGAGCCAGTCACTTTATTAATTAAGTCACGCCCCTTAAAGCCAATTCCTTGAGCCCGTAAGTGGCAAGGGGCATGATAGCTAATGGTTTCAGTTGGTAAATTACTGATATCAGTGTTAAACCTCTCTTCATCTCGTATATTCCATAAAAATTCTGAAGGATCGTTTATTGCGTCAGATAATTTTTTGGCTCTTTCACGGTCGTCGCCTTCCAGCAGTTCAGGATACTCTCTTCTCATCATCATTGCACAGGTTGGGTTAATCGCAAGGACCTTACTGCCTTGTTCAACGAAGGGCATAAGAATATCCAGATTATGTTTTGCATTGGCACGTAATGTTTTCAAATCTCCCTGCTCCCATGCAGGCATACCGCAACACTTCAGTCCTTTAACACAAGCACAGTCAACCTTGTTTTTTTCTAGAACTTCTATCGTGTCTTTTCCAATTTGTGGTTCATTGTGCTGGACATAGCATGTTTGAAATAAAACAGTTTCAGCTTTATTGTTTTTCCGCATAAGGCCCTTTTTAATAGCCCATTTTTCAAATGTCGAAAAACTGAAATCAGGCAGTAATTTTTCTCGATGAATGCCAAGCAATTTTTCCATAAACCATCGATGGGCTCCGACCCGGTTCATTACATTTGCTAAACCGAAACTCGCACGAGCCATCATGGCAGCTTTATCTGGGTTTGCTAAAACATTTTCCCGCAAACTTTTGGGTTTGTTTTTGGAGTTGACTGCCTTATGTCGATGAACTAATTTAGGGAAATCTAGTTTAAACTCGTGCCCATCACGGACTGTATACGGGCACTGAACTTCGCATAATTTGCACTGAAAACATGCATCCATGACCTGTTGTGTATCCTTTGGCTTAATCTTTTTTACATCTCCATCGTATTGTTTGTCGATGAAATTAAACAGAGTTGGGAATGAGTCACAATACTTAAAACACATTCGGCAGCCGTGGCAAATTTCAAAGGTTCTTTCAATCTCTTTTTCCAACTCCTTCTCATCCCAATACTTTGAATCACTAGGGTCATATGTCAAACTGTCTGTTGGTAAATATGATATCCTGGTTTGTTTTTCTTCCATTTGTTTATTTGTGAGCACCTTTTAAAAAGGAGGAAACGCCTCTAAGAAAATTATTTAGAGACGTTTTAAGGATTAATCAAGAAACGCTATCTGCCATTTGCTGAAAACGACCTGCATGAGATTTCTCTGCTTTTGCCAATGTCTCAAACCAATCGGCAACTTCAGCAAAACCCTCTTCCCGAGCGGTTTTGGCCATGCCTGGATACATATCTGTGTATTCATGTGTTTCACCAGCTACAGCAGCTTTTAAATTATCCAGAGTATCTCCAATAGGTAAGCCTGTTGCGGGGTCACCGACTTCTTTCAAATAATCTAGATGCCCATGAGCGTGCCCAGTTTCTCCTTCTGCGGTTTCACGAAAATTACTTGCTATTTCAGGATAACCCTCAATGTCAGCGGCTTTTGCAAAATAAAGATAACGTCTATTTGCTTGAGATTCTCCTGCAAATGCATCTTTGAGGTTTTCGTGAGTTTTTGTACCATTCAAATTACTCATATTCTACTCCTTTTTGTAGATTTAAATCATAGGTTTGTATATCAACTCCCCCTGAGTCCAGAATGAACTCTTTATAATTATAAAATTATTAAATTGATTTGTCTAATCGTTTATTTATATTATATTGATAGTTAATATCTATTGATATTGATTAACCCATTGTTTGAGGAGTGATTATGAATCTGAGAGATTTGGAATATCTTACAGCTGTTGGAGAATATAAACATTTTCGAAAAGCTGCAGAAAAATGTTATGTGAGCCAACCCACTTTGAGCGGACAACTGAAAAAATTAGAAGACCACATTGGCGCTCAACTGGTTGAACGTACCACCAGGAATGTCTTTTTGACACCCATTGGTGAAGAAATAGTAAAAATATCACGGAGAATTTTGGCGGATGTGGCTTCCATTGAAAATATGGTTTCAGCTTATACAGATCCAATGAGCGGCACACTCAATGTTGGTCTAATTCCAACAATAGCACCTTATCTTTTGCCCTTGATTGTGCAACCTATAAATCAAGCTTATCCTCAACTGGAAATTATCTTACAGGAAGTTCAAACAGAAGTTATGTTGAAAAAACTCAGCGAAGGAACATTGGATGCGGGAATCTTAGCAGTTCCTCTAGAAATGAGAGGACTTGAAGAGATCATTCTATACACAGAACCATTTTATGTTGCTGCTAATAATCAACACATGTTTGCTTCCAAATTATCAATCAAGATAGAGGATCTACGGGATGAAACTATATTATTACTGGAAGAAGGTCATTGCTTGAGAGGGCAGGTTATGGATGTTTGTTCACAAACTATGACCAAAGAAAGAAAAAATTTCCAAGGTACAAGTCTGGAAACAATCAGACATATGGTATCTACTGGTATTGGAATTACCCTGATTCCACAAACTGCAATTGATTATAATAATCTAATTCAAAATACTTCTATCAAATACATTCCGTTTAAAAACCCTGCCCCTGCTAGAAGAGTTGGATTATTATTTCGAAAAACATCAAATAGAAAAGTATGTTTTGAAAAATTAGCAGCTTCGATCCAAAGCATCATTCAAAAAGAATTTCCAGTTGAAGAAGATGTAGAGGTGCTACCAGTGAAAATGAAGAGATAGATATTCCCCAAATAAATATATGGGTAAAAGCATTATGATTTTCAAGTTTCTTCAATTCCACGTTTCATAATCAACTTTCCGGAACGTACCATTTCCGTCAGTCCCATCGGCCCCAGAAGTTGCTCAAGAGCATCAATTTTTGAGGAATCACCAGTTGTTTCAATCACCAGAGACTGATCTGTGATATCGACTGTTTTAGCACGGAAAACTTCAACTATTTGAAATATTTCCGCCCGCTGTTTAGGATCCACCTTTACTTTAAATAATGCCATTTCCCGATCCACAACGTCTGTTGACTCGTGACTGGTAGCATGCACAACATCAACTAATTTGTTTAGCTGGCGAAGAATTTGGTCGTAGGTACTGGGCTCACCCTGCACAACTACTGTAATGCGTGAAAAAGCAGTATCGTGTGCTGCAGAAACGACCAGTGAGTCTATGTTGTAACCGCGGCGAGTGAAAGTTTGAGTAAGCCGGACAAGCACACCTGGCTTGTTGCAAACGTAAATACTAATGGCAAATTTTTCTTCCATAAAAGCCTGATTGTGATTAATTATGATCGGCTCTTTAGCAGAGCAGTAAATAT
>JGI26261J51718_1000780_pt1 | contig 15124 bp, 10 predicted proteins | sample SaaInlV_135m_DNA_3_FD_51718 | JGI IMG/M metagenome (IMG submission 51718)
TTCTGTGCCGGTTATTGTCATATTCCCGGACGTACCTCCTAAACCAATCGTTCCACCATCGGATACAGCGATCGTTGTCGAACCTGTTCCACTTGAAATCGTACCTGCAATATCAACATCATCTGCCTCAATTGTAATGCTCGCATTATCTTCAGTTGTAAGGGCCTTGCCGGAAGCCATGGTAAATGTACCCGTACCACTTTCATCAGAGTCGGGGTTGAAAGTCACAGACGATGCTATCGTCAGGTCACCGTTAACAGTGATTCCATTCCCTGCATTTACCGTAACTTGTTTAATTGTCGAAGCAGTGGTACCAAACTCTACTGACCCGTTAGAACCACTTGAATTTAATGTAACACCACCTGAAATATGCGAAAGCGTCACCCCATCGACATAGATATTGCCACTTGAACTGTCGCCAATCACTAATTTCCCCGCGGTGATGTCGCTTAATTCGCTCTGTATCAATGTCAACCCGCAGGCAGAACCATTACAAATAGTCGAGACTGTTGATGCAGTTGTGCTTGCCGTTGTGCCATCCAACCCAATAGTTTCACCACTTCCNCCCAGAATGGTTAATGTTCCAGCNCCGGCATCCAATGCCCCCGANAAAGTAAAGTCTGTTCCTGTAAGGGTAATATCGCCTCCGTTGGTATCCATGGCTCCAACTGACACAGTTCCACCAGCACTCATAACAATACTTCCGCCAGAGGTTTCAATTGTATCCGACGTGTCTGTAAAAGATATATTTCCAGTAGTTGCAGTGAAGGTAACGCTTTGTCCACTTGTCTGAGCAAATGTCAAACTGTTATTGAGAGTGATGGAACTGGTAGCAACCATATCGATGTTTGTAGTGGAAGCAACTGACTCAAGAATGTTTTCATAGGTTGTGAAAGAGCTCGCTGCACTAGCAGATGCTGTGCCTGAACCTCCCGAAATAGTTATATAGTCCGGATCCAGCAAAAGAGTCCCTGATTTCCCGTTTGCAGCAGTTGTATCCACACGACCAGAAAAGTAAAGCTCTTCTTTCCCAGAAACTTCTGCGAATCCGCCATCACCAAATAGTCTTCCACCACGCGACCTTATGGTTCCAAAAAAATCTGTACGACGATCAGCCCAGAAAATAGTTCTTCCTCCATTACCTCCTGTCATCGCATCAGCAAAAATGGAAACATTGGCACCTACATAGTTTTCTAACGCTGTTGGAATTGAACCTAAACCCTGATAATCGCCACCAACGAGCACAAGGCCACCCCCAGCATCACCGGAAACATCAATAAAGGCATTATCATAAAGGCCGACTCTGTTACCCAAAATATGAACAACGCCGCCGGTCTCGTTGGTCCCTAAACCCGTCGCATCAATAGCTCCTGAAACACTAACTAATCCGTTACTGTCACCCGTAAGATAAATGGAACCATTTTTTTCTGTTATGGATTGAGCCTGGATATACCCAGACATATTGATAACATTGTCTATTAAACCCTGTGCAGACCGAACATCCATTGCCACCGTCCCACCATCGGCAAAAATATTTCCACTGTTGGATACAAGAGAGGTTAATTGTTCTCCGTTGAATCCCGTCACGCTTTGCATGACCTGACTGTCCACACCCAAGTTGACCAGTTGATCGCCATATAGGTCTAGAGTGAAAGTATTTCCAGCAGCAAGGCTTACTTTTCCTAACCGGGCACTGATGATTCCTGTATTTTGAACTCCTGGTGCGACAAATGCGATTAGCCCCCCTTCTGAGGCAGTAATAGTTCCACGATTGGTAATTGTATTTGAAAACTCAGGAGAGATATTAAAGTTGTACTGTCCATTTATGAAATTTGTATCCGATATATCGCTTGTCGTCGCGACCAAACCATGAACATCAATTTCTGCTCCATTCCCAAAAAGAATACCATTGCGGTTTATCAACATTAGGTTTCCGTTTGATGTTAGCTTCCCGAATATTGAAGACGGGTCGTTCCCTGTCACGCGATTCAAAGTTACTGAACCTGCAGATGGTACTTGAAAATTGACATGCTCCCCCCCCGCAATACTAAATGAGCTCCAGTCAATGATCGATTTATCACTGCTCTGAGAAATATTGAGCCTGCTATCTGAAACCTGATTAATTGTCGCTGAACCCGCCTGCACGCTACCATTAGTTGGCAAGGCATAAATCAAGGATGGGAAAATGCCTAAAAGGTACGTAAGAAATGAAACTAGAAAAATAAGACCTCTTCCAGGCCTCCTCATTTGGCGAATTAAATGATGGTTAAGGGTAGAATTACCCATTTGGATAAACGGTTTATTTTCTTCCACGACCGGACGAACCGACTGCATAAAAACCCGTTGTCCCATTTTCATTATATTCATAATGATTCCCTTGCAACTCTCAGGCTAAAACAATATCCAAATATATAATTTCCAAAAATTCTCTGTAAAAAAGACTACCCAATAGACACACTGCGATTAAAATCTATTAGACAAACTAAAAAAGAATCTCGGATCCTTATTCCCTTCTGCAGCCACATTATCTGACACAGGCTTATTCATTTCTAGATAACCGGAAATCGAATCGGTAACATTAAACCTCACCCCCAAACCTATTGAGGTTAGGTCCTGCCGTTTAGCACCTGTGGACGTTTGCACCTTATTCCAAACTGACCCATAATCTAGAAAACTATAGAGCTGGAAGTCTGATAAATAATCCCATGCAGGACGAAATGCTTTTTGCAATTCAACTTTAAAGGCAATTCCATGATCACCAGTAATTTCAGAAGAGTCATACGCTCGAGCATACTGAGAACCGCCCACGCCAAATTCTTCAGATGCTAGTAATTTGTCAAAGGAGTATTGCCACGAAGCAGCACCTAACAAGTTCCAACTGGGTGCCATGCTTTGTATTCTCATGAAACTTCCGGTTAGTTTTGTAAAATTACTTTTACCCTGTGACCGTGAAAGGTTAGACGAGCCTGATTCCGTTGCATCAAAAACATTTAGCCCTTGGCTCAGGTTTAACCGGATAAGGTTTACCCCCTTGTTCGTGTCGGCAAAATCATAAGAAAATCCCATAGTCATCACTCGTAAACGATCTTCTGAATCTAGCGACCCGAGAATTTTTGTTGTTGAGTTTCTTCCTGTGAAACCCAAATACCCAGTCAGGTTTTTTCCTCGAGACCGAAGAAATGGGTGTGTCAACCGAAGAGTAATGCTCGTACTGTCTCCATTAATATCAAATTGCTTAAGACTAGAACCCGGTTCTGACTCACTTACTGAACCTGAGAAAAATAACCTCGTACCTTCCTGGTTTACTGGGAGGTCATAAAACGCATTCATAAAAAGCAACTCTTCCGTTTGACTGGTAACCACTCCCTGCAAACCCGTGCGATCGTAACTGCCTAACAGTGAATTTGCTGTAACTCCACCTGAAAACTGGTACGGGCCATTAAATTTTGAACCTCGGTTATCAGCTCCCACGTGACCCTCGAAAGCCTTATCCGCTAAAATTAATGTCATAGTTGTAGCGCTCGGTTTATCTTCCGACGGTGTCAAGACAGACTTAGCCGCTACTCCAGGCAAATCATCAATCAGCAACAAGTACCGTTCGAGGTCGAGCGCGCGCAATGGACGAGATTTTAGGATTTTTTTCTTGTACTGATTGATTAATTTTCTAGGACCGCGGACAGGCCCTTGGATTTTTATTTTGTCGATATAACCTTCAATAATTTTTAGGTAAACTACCCCATTGTTTATTTTCTGCGGTGGGACAATGGCCTTAGACAAGATATAACCATCATTTCGATACTTATTCGTTATTGATTGAGCTATTTCATAAATATCCTTAAGGGTTAGCTCTTTCTTTCAAATAGTTGCTGTATAAATGTTTGAAAGCCTTCTTGTCATAAATGGTTGTTCCTTGAATGAATAATTGCTTTAAAACAAACTTGACTCCTTTTAGATCTTCGGGAAACACAGGTACCATAGTTTTAGGCTTGATGGGAATGACAGAAGATTTTGGACTAGGCTGTTGCCCAAACCTACGGTCAAACCGATGGGGCGCGGCCTGTTTATACGTACGATCACGCCCCTCTGGAGAAATCTGAGCCTGAACTTCACCACCTTGGATCGGCCAGCTGAACATCCCCACTAGAAACAAGATTAGTACTCTAAAATGATTTGAGCCAATAAGGGCTCTAGAATTCTCCACCATAGTTTCCTATCGGATAAATTTAGCTATGTATTAAGCTTTACAAGCGAGTTTCAAAAACATTTGATGACCCGTAACTCTTTATTGAATAAGATGTTCAGGAAAAAAGGTATTTCATGGTGCCGCGGGCAGATGACTGCTCGTTATCCTAAACCCGCAAAAAAACTATAAAATTTATAGTCTGTAATGACTTGGACACACTATTGCTCGATAAAAAGCAAAGACTGTGCCAAATATGGGACTACCCCAGTGGGAGCTAAACCCCTTTATTTATAATATTTTACTTAATTTTAAAGTACTTAGATCAAAAGGGGTTGGATGCAAATCGGGAAGTATCTTCCTTATTCAAAGTGTCAATATGAGAACTTTAAACTGGAAAAGGACAATATTGCGGGAGGGCGTATTAAAGCTACTAAGTTACCGCTAACTAAGCTGTGGGAGGCTGAAGCGATTGGCTCAATTCCAAAAATTAGTAATTACCAAAAAGCAATTGGAAGGTTTATCTTCGAAAGTCAGCAGCCCTGTCATTCTACGGAACAACTATTGTCGTAGAAAGCCGAGTCTAAAATAATCTAATTTCTTTGTGTTAATATCAGGAGTCTCATTCAAGGAGTTAATTCTGATTGTCAAAACAACCAACCCTAATTGTCAGGTTTATTACTATTGTCCCCTCAAGAACATCCAAAACCAAGTTTAAATAAAAAAACCTTCGTTCGCGAGCTTCGTTTGCAGGGAACAGATGGCATCCGCCGTGAAGTAAAGCTCTCCTCCTCACAAGAGACCACAAATTTAACTCCCCAAGAAGTCTTCTTGAAGCTTGGATTTATCACAGAAGAATTCATGGAAATATATGCCTATGCCCATATCAAGCAGTTAATGTCTACAGGAAAAATTCAGACTGGGGACAGTGTTATTGTTGGGTGGGACCCTAGAGATCCAAAAGGGAATTATACTTCTGCCGTCGTTAGCGGGATATGTAAAGCAGGCGTAAATGCACTGATTTTAGGTGTAGTTCCCACCCCATTGGTTCCAATGTATATGCTTTACAAAAATGCCCGCGGCGGTTTGATGGTAACCGCTTCTCATAATCCAAGAGATCAGAATGGCATTAAAATTTTTTCTTCTTTCCAAGGGCTAAAGCTACTACCTGATAATGACTTAACCTTGACGCATGCTGTCCTTGAAGTAAAACCTTCAACTCTAGAAAAGCTTACTCTTAAGGGAAAATGTGTTGACTCTCGAAAAGAGGCCTTGGAATTGTTTCATAACTTTTCTCTCGCGCCAAAAAATACATGGATCCCACCAGAATTTGAGAAGAATCTTTTTAAAAATATTACCTTAGTAGTCGATCCCGCTAACGGGTCGCTTTCTGGCATCGCAGCAAAAATATTTCACCAACTCGGGTTCGGAAATGTAATAGAAATAAATTCCAAGTTAAACGGCGATGTAAATCTAAAAAGCGGCGTGGCCGACTTAGAGGGCAAAGCCATAATAACAAGAGAAATGATCGAGAAAGGAACTGGGATATTTTCAAAACATTTGGCTATTACAAAGTTGCTAGACCTTGGCCAAAAAAATAGAACTTTGGTTGCTAAGGGAGATAAAAAAATTTGTGGAGCTGTTTTTGATGCCGACGGAGATCGATTCTATCGACTGGATTATGATGCATCTAAGGACGCCTTAATTGTTATGAGTGGAGACGAAGCTGCTTTCTTTCAAGCCAAACACCTCATAACCTCTAACCCCAAACAATACAAAGGAACCACATACATTAACACCGTTGAAAGTGACTTTAATGCATCGGTCGCGGCTAAAAAACTGGGCTTTCTTCCCGTGCTCACACCTGTGGGAGATAAATGGATTTTGCTAAAAATTGCTTTACTCACAGCGGAAAAAAAAATTCGTGCGGCAAAAAAATTAAAAGGAGCGAAAGTACTAGCAACCAGCATACTAGAAAAGTGGAAAAACATTCAAAATAAAGATTCTCTAAACGTTTTAAATATAGAAGAACTAGAGTCAGAGTTGAACCAATTTTTTAAAATTAACAAAGCTGAGGGGTATGTCGCTAATAGTAACAAAAATGATCTCTTTTCTATTGGTAGCGAGGAAACCGGACACTGTATCACTGAAGGCTACCTCACTTTCAAAAATGAAACACAAGTGTCGGTTTTTTTTGGCAATGGAGTCAAAAGTGCCATAAACACATTCGTTGCTACCCAATTTTTATTAGAATCAAAACCAACGCGGGCCTACTTTGCTAACCTTACTCGCCCGTTCCCCCCCGGATATAAGCAAACTTTCTATACTTACTACGTGAACAAAAAACTTTTCCATAAAAATTCACAACTATGGAACCAAGTAAAAACATCAATATATCAAGAAGGGCGGAACAAAGGCTTTAGTCCTCGGTTCACTAGTTTTAGTGCAGAGCCTGACATGTTGTACATTAAACTTAGTTCAAAAAAAAATGAGAACGCCGCCATTTTTGTCCGAAACTCAGGAACTGAAAATAAAATAGGGGTTAATTTGAGAGGATCGATGAAGAGTGCTGCAAAGTTGAAGTCCATCGGTGAAAAATGTATTAAAATATTATTATATTCTATGAAGGACTTTGAAAACCACCTTTGCAAATTAGAGAAAAGTATTCTCAATCAACTAACTTTTGGATCGGTTTTAAATACTAAGCTAAAGTTAAAAAAACCGGCGGGGGAAAGGGTTCTTTCGGAAATGGCGAAACAGGGCCTAATTCGACTAACCAGGGATGGCCATACCCTTACTGCCCTTGGGAAATGGTACCTATCTATAAAGAAGCAGGATGGTTAAAATAGAACTTTTAACTCCGGGAGCACAAAATATTATTTTTCCTGCAAACAACCGTTATCTTCAAGGGGCAAGCATGAAAGACTCTACTTTCTCTTTACACTTATCATCATGAGGCATTTTTTAGACACTTATTTTCCACAACTAAACAACTTTGCACATAATGATATTTTTAAAAATATCAATCAAGTTTGGGATCCCCTTAAAAACCTTGATAAAGTTATTACCAGAATCTTAGCGGAAGACCCTACAGGTGACCAAATCGAATCCGTTTCCGGTCTTACAATTGATACGAGTAGTTCCGTTAAGAGCATCGTTGTGAAACGCTGGATAAAACTTGAAACTCCCATCATATCCCAGGCACTTGAGATTAGAATTGATAGTGGAACTGTTTTAGAGCCTACGGCTATCATCAAAGGCCCATCAGTCATAGGAAAAAATAATGACATTCGTCAAGGATCATACCTAAGAGGTAATATCGTGGTAGGAAATAATTGTGTAATAGGTCACTGCACGGAAATTAAAAACTCCATACTAATGAATCATGTGGAAGCGGGCCATTTTAACTACATTGGAGATAGCATTTTAGGAAGTTTTGTCAATATGGGAGCGGGTTCACGACTTGCTAACGTCCAGTTTCGTGGGTTAAAAGAAAAGATGGACGATACTATCAACGATATTAAGATACCCATAGAAAACAAACTAATTTCAACCGGTTTTTCCAAGCTTGGTTCAATCATAGGTGACAACGTCGAAATCGGNTGTAACGCAGTATTATCTCCTGGANCTTTGATTGGTAAAGACAACTGGATTTATCCAAACTGTACTGTCTCCAAAGGCTTTCACCCTCCTGGGCATTTCATAACTCCTTCGGAACACAAGTCAAAATCTCGCAAAAAATAAATCTTCTTCAAAAGATTTATTGTCTGGTGTAAAATAGATTTTGAAATATTGATTTTTCTAGTCCACTCTCGTACAGTTTCCTTTTTGGAATGCTACTATTGTAACTTAGATAATTAATTTAAATACAAAATTGCGGATGTGGCGGAACTGGCAGACGCGCATGATTTAGGATCATGTGGGGCAACCCGTGGAGGTTCAAGTCCTCTCATCCGCACCAGTTATGTTAATGATTTCCAGCTCATTCCAGATTCTAGGCTGAAAAAATATGCATGAAAACTTAAACAGAGAAGAAGAAATCAAGGTGCCTCCTGACCGATCTTTCGGTATAGTATTCACCCTCGTATTTTTAGCTATGGGGGTATGGGTAGTCTCTGAAGGGCAGTCTAAGGGATGGCTTTTTTTTGTAATTGCCGCCCTTTTTTTGGTTGTTGCCATAGCACGCCCCTGCATTTTAGGTCCTCTCAATAGAGCATGGACAAAATTTGGACTTCTCCTTGGTCAGGTGTTCAATCCCCTCCTATTAGGAGTCGTTTTTTTTCTGGTTGTCACCCCGATAGCAGTTGTCATGAGACTATGGGGCAAGGATTTCCTTCACCTAAAATCTAAACCCGGTCTCAAAAGTTACTGGATCGATCGCAGTTCTGCAGGCCAAAAAATCGGTTCGATGACTAAACAGTTTTAATTAAACCTGAGGCATATATGTCATTTTTAAATGAGTTTTGGGAATTTCTTCGTGAGCGAAAGAAGTTCTGGTTGTTACCTATTATTTTTGTTCTCTTATTGATGGGTGGGTTAATTGTCTTAACTCAGGGTTCTGCTGTTGCTCCCTTTGTCTACACCCTATTTTGATCCAGAAACCAATACAAATTCTGGGCCTCTCGGCCTACTACCATGATAGCGCGGCAGCGCTCATTCAAAATGGTTGCATTCTCGCCGCTGCTCAAGAGGAGCGGTTTACACGAATAAAACACGATGCTCGATTTCCCATCAACGCCATCGGATATTGCTTGAGTGAAGCCAAGATCTCTCCTAAAGAAATTGACTATGTGGTTTTCTATGACAAGCCGTTTTTAAAGTTCGAGCGGTTACTGGAAACCTACTTGGCCTTTGCTCCGAGAGGATTCAACTCCTTCAGAAAAGCCGTCCCCTTATGGCTCAAAGAGAAACTGTTTCAGAAAAAAATGCTATGTGACGAGCTGCATAAGTTCGGATTTGAGGGCAACCTAGCAAACAGGCTTTTATTTTCAGAGCATCACTTGAGCCATGCAGCGAGTGCGTTTTTTCCTTCCCCTTTTTCCAAGGCTGCCATACTAACAATGGATGGGGTGGGCGAATGGGCAACAACTTCACTTGCTTTAGGAAAGGAAAACAAGATAGAGATCCTCAAAGAAATCCATTTCCCTCATTCTATCGGACTCCTGTATTCGGCTTTCACTTATTACACTGGGTTCAAGGTTAACTCAGGTGAATATAAACTTATGGGACTCGCTCCGTATGGTGAACCAAAGTATGCGCAGCAAATATTAGATCATCTGATTGATCTGAAAGCCGACGGATCGTTCAGACTCGACCTCTCCTATTTTAATTATTGCACTGGACTCACTATGACCAGTACCCGGTTTCACGATTTATTTGAGGGCCCTCCCCGTTCTGCGGAATCACAATTGACTCAGAAACATATGGATATTGCAGCCTCCATCCAAAAAGTGACTGAGGAAGTGGTTCTTAGACTTGCTCGTTCACTCCTAAAAGAAACCGGGGAAAAAAACCTTTGTCTAGCAGGCGGGGTAGCACTGAACTGTGTCGCTAATGGAAAAGTACTTCGTGAAGGAGGTCAAAATCACCTTTGGATTCAACCCGCTAGCGGTGATGCGGGTGGAGCCCTTGGGGCGGCCCTAGCAGCCTATCACCTGCATCTGGAGCAACCAAGACAACTGTCTTCTTCAGGTGACTCCATGGAGGGAAGTTATCTCGGACCTATGTTCCCGGATGAGGAAATTGCTAAACGACTAGAAGGGATGAGCGCACGATTTGAAGTTCTGGAAGAGGATGAGCTCATTCGTTCCTGTGTCGAAATTCTTCAAGAGGGCAAAGCTGTCGGCTGGTTTCAAGGAAGGATGGAGTTTGGTCCCCGGTCACTGGGAGCTCGCTCTATTCTCGGCGATGCCAGATCACCACAAATGCAATCGGTTCTTAATTTAAAGGTCAAGTTTCGTGAATCATTCAGACCATTTGCCCCGTCAGTATTAAGAGAAGANGTTTCTGAATGGTTTGATCTGGATACCGATAGTCCTTATATGTTACTGGTAGCCGATATTTCAAAAAAATACCAGCGACCCATGACGGACGAGCAGAAACAGTTGTTTGGAATAGAAAAGTTAAATGTGCCGCGTTCTGATATTCCAGCAATCACTCATGTGGATTATTCCGCTCGCATTCAAACGGTGCACAGAGAAACCAATCCACGCTATCATAAATTACTTTCGGCATTCAAGTCTCGAACCGGTTGCCCGGTTCTGGTCAATACTAGCTTTAACGTGCGAGGAGAACCCATAGTCTGTACTCCTGAAGATGCTTTCCGATGCTTTATGGGAACCGGGATTGAAGCGCTTGCTATAGGAAACTGCTTTTTAAGAAAAGAAGCTCAACCACCTCATTTAAAAGAAAACTATACAGAAATGTTTGATCTGGACTAATTCCCGAATCAGCTTTGTAAGTTTCCTGCGGGATATTTATTTGATTGAAATTTTTTGAGGTGTATTTTGGGTCATGGATTACTTTTCACCTCGTAGAAAAGAATCGTATAACGTATGCTAAAATGGTGTTGTATCGATGGTTAAAAAGAAAAATATTAGCGCATAGCTGGAGGCATCTTTCATTAAAGATAACTCGCACTAAATTTTTAAACATAATGGTTTGTGCGAGAGGAATTTGGTGAGAACTTGATTTAGAATTGTATTATTAAAAATAAACAGAAATCTAAAACCTTCCGTCTACATTAATAACCTTTACCTTCGCACAAAACATGAATACGAAAATAGAGGATATTGACTCCTGTAAAAAGAAAATAAAATTTGATATTGCCTATAAAGACTACCAAGCAAAGGTTAAAAGTTCTTACCTTACTCTCGCTCGGCAAGTCAAGGTTCCGGGGTTCCGTCCGGGGAAAGCACCAATGTCAATGTTAGAAAAACGATTTGGACCAAATGTTAAGAAGGAGGTCATGACCCAACTCGTCAGCGAAAGACTCGCTGAAGTGATAGAAGAAAAAGGGTTCCGCTCTGTAAGTCCACCAAAAATTCTAGAAGTCGAAGCTGAAGAAGGAACTGATATAAGTGTTTCAGCTTCAGTAGAAATTGTTCCTGACTTTAAAATTAACGACTACTCCAAAGTAGAAATTCCCATTGAAATCACACGAGTGACTGATGAGGATGTGAATCAAGCTATTAATTATCAACGCGAACGTCAGGGCACCAAAGTACAAGTATTAGACAGGCCTGTTGAAGACAAGGACTTTGTTAAGCTTGACTTTAATGGAACTCTGAACGGCGAAGCATTTGAAGGCGGGAAGGGCAGTGACCATATAGTTCAAATCGGCTCTGAGTACCTGTTGAAGGACATGGGAAGGCAACTCATAGGTATGTCCGTGGATGAAGAAAAAGATATCCCTGTTCAAATCCCTGAAAATTACTCCTCTAACAAATCCATCGCAGGCAAAGAGGTTATTTTTCATGTCTCTCTAAAAGGAATCCAGAAAAACCAACTTCCCGAACTGAATGACGACTTTGCTAAAAATATTGAGCCTAAAGATAAGTTCGCTAGCTTAGAAGACATGAAGCTACAAATTAGGTCTCAACTGGAAGAGCATGCTCGCGGAGATGCTCATAGGGAGGCTAAAAAAATAGTCGCAAAAAAAATCACTGAAATGAATCCTATCGAAGTCCCCGAGGGCTTAGTGGAAGAACAAATCAAGCATATGGTCATTCAGGCTTTAAAAAAGGGACAACAGACCCAAAACAAAACAGAACCTATCAACGAAGAAGAAATACATGTAACAGACTCACAAAAGAAAGAACACAGAGAAAATGCCACCCAACTCTTACAACAGGAGCTGGTACTTGATCAATTGGCCTCTAACCTTAATATTAAGATTGGTGAAAGTGAACTCAATGCGGAGGTCAACAATATGGTTCGTATGTTGGGCGAAACGAATGCCCACAAAATGAAAAAACAATGGGAACAAAATGGTGTCTTAGCTAGATTACAAAGCCGAATTAAGCGTGATAAGACGCTCGATGCAGTGATGAAGGAAGTCCAGGTAAAGGAAGAAGTTGTTGACAGAAAAGAAGATATTGACAATAATTAAAGCAACACGTCTTAGCTTATTTTTTGCATTGCTCCAAGCAGTTCTTAAGCCCCACATAGGCTAGGGGGATATGACTTAGCCTTCTCATTATTCTATAATTGAAAAAGAAAGAACGTATATGACGGATACTTATAATCAGTTGATACCAATTGTAATTGAACAAACCAGTCGCGGAGAGCGCTCTTACGATATTTATTCGCGCCTACTTAAAGACAGAATCATATTCCTTGGTACCGGAGTTGACGATAATGTAGCCAACGCCATTATAGCCCAAATGCTTTTTTTAGAATCAGATGAACCCGATCAAGATATTTATCTATACGTCAATACTCCTGGTGGACAGGTAAGTTCGGGAATGGCTATCTACGATACCATGCAATATATCAAACCAGACGTGCAGACAATTTGTATTGGACAGGCAGCCAGTATGGGTGCCTTGCTATTAGCAGCTGGAGCCAATGGAAAACGATTTTCTCTTCCACATGCAAGGATAATGATCCATCAGCCAAGCGGTGGGTTTCAAGGTCAACATACAGACATTGAAATTCAGGCCAAAGAAATCTCCCGTATTCGAGACATTCTTGACGGAATACTCGCAACGCACTCCGGGCAGGACGCTAAAAAGGTTCGCAAGGATACCGAGCGGGATCACTATATGACTGGTGAGGAAGCTTTAAAATATGGTTTAATTGATAAGCTAATCACTAAACGCGAAGAAGCAGAAAAGAAGAAGCAATAAATTTTGACCGAGAATATGAGCTACCTTTTCTCTTGATCACCCAATAGAGGAATCCTATGAGTAAAAAAAAGTCCCCAAAGAACAATAACTACAGATGTTCCTTTTGTGGCAAGAGCCAAGATGAGGTTAAAAAGCTGATCGCTGGCCCAACTGTCTTTATATGTGATGAGTGCATCGAACTATGTAACGAAATCATGGTAGAAGAATGGGCTCAAGCAAAGTCCGAGGATGTACAACACTTATTAAAGCCAAAAGATATCTACAATCACCTCGAAAATTATATTATCGGGCAAAACCGTTGCAAGCGCATACTTTCAGTCGCCGTTCACAACCATTTCAAGCGGATAGAAGCTAATATAAATATGGACGAAGTAGAACTTCAAAAAAGCAATGTGCTGCTTATTGGTCCTACCGGTTCTGGGAAAACTTTAATGGCTCAAACGTTGGCAAAAATTCTTGACGTGCCATTTACTATTGTTGACGCCACAACACTTACCGAAGCCGGTTATGTTGGAGAAGATGTAGAAAATATCATCCTCAAACTATTACAAGCTGCAGACTACGATGTGGAAAAAGCGGAGCGAGGAATTATTTATATTGATGAGATTGATAAAATATCTCGCAAAACAGAAAACCCATCAATCACTCGTGATGTNTCAGGGGAAGGCGTACAACAAGCCTTACTTAAAATTATTGAGGGCACCACTGCCAGCGTTCCACCACAAGGCGGAAGAAAACACCCTCACCAGGAATTTTTACAAGTTAACACATCTAATATCTTGTTTGTCTGTGGTGGCGCTTTTGTTGGCCTCGACAGTGTCATCCGTAGCCGTGTAGGAAAAAAAACACTTGGATTTAGCCAAGAACCCATCTCAACAGGAAAAATAGAAACGGAAGNTCTTCTCGAAAAGGTACAACCGGAAGATCTTCTCAAGTACGGACTCATCCCAGAATTTGTAGGGCGGTTTTCTATCGTTGCGACTCTTAATGAGCTCGACACAACTGCTTTAATGAAAGTACTTTCAGAACCCAAAAATGCAATAACAAAACAATTTCAGAAACTTTTTGAATTCGAAAATGTTAAATTAAAGTTTACAGAAAATGCCATTCGAGCGATCGCAGAAAAAGCGATCGCCCACAAAACAGGTGCACGTGGGTTGCGCTCAGTACTAGAAGAACACATGCTTGATATCATGTTTGAACTACCATCACGAGATGATATTCAAGAAGTTGTAGTCAATGAAGAAGTAATCAAAAATAGTGAAGAACCACTTCTCGTATATCACAAACAAAAAAAGGCAAGTTAAATGAGTTCAGGCCACCCCTTGTTACCTCTACTCCCACTAAGAGACATAGTTGTTTTTCCCTTCATGGTAATCCCGCTTTTTGTTGGGCGAGAGAAGTCTGTTTGCGCTTTGGAAAAATCNATGTCCGAACAAAAAAATATTTTTCTNGCTTCCCAGCGTAACCCAAATTCTAACGACCCAACTCCAAAGGATATTNACGAAACTGGTACTATCGCCAATATTCTGCAAATTCTAAAATTAACCGATGGCACAATAAAGGTTCTAGTTGAAGGCCTGCAACGCGGGCGCATCATTAAATTCAGTAAAAGCACCGATTTTTATCAAGTAGAAATCGAGCGTGTTCAAGAAAATGAGCAAGTCACGCCTGAACTTAAGGCACTTATGAGAAGTGTTGGCAGTGTATTCGAACAGTATGTCAAACTGAATCAGAAAATACCACTGGAAGCAGTTTCTGCAACAACGAACATTATTGAACCACATCGTTACGCTGACACCATTGCAGCCTATATGGTTTTTCAATCCAATGAAAAGCAAGCCCTTTTAGAAACCTTCAACCCTGGCGATCGCTTAGATAAATTATTGGGGACTCTAAAGTCCGAAGTTGAAATTCTTAAAATCGAAAAAAAGGTCCATGGACGTGTTCGGAAACAAATGGAAAGCAGTCAAAAAGAATTTTATCTAAACGAACAACTCAAGGCTATACAGAAAGAATTAGGGAAACGTGATGAATTTAAAACAGATATCGATGAATTGACGGAAAAAATAAAAAAAGTTGGCTTGCCAAAGGA
>JGI26261J51718_1000785_pt1 | contig 15055 bp, 20 predicted proteins | sample SaaInlV_135m_DNA_3_FD_51718 | JGI IMG/M metagenome (IMG submission 51718)
CATTACCTATTTTACAAAACCATATATCTTTTTGATTCTAGAGAAGAAAATAGAAAGCTATGGCAAAAATTTTAGAGATGATAGGATTAGTACTTGTATCAGTTATGATTTTAGGGTTTGTTGGAGCATTAGAGGCATTTGGCATAGAAAGTGGATTAACTCCACTCTTTTGGGGATGTGCAGGTGGAACTTTAATTATAATCATGTATAGAAAAAGAAAAAGAAAGCAAGCAGGGCTAGAATAAAAAGAATTTATTAAAAAAATTATGAAATGGCAAATTATTGATCAACCAACAGATCTATAAAGGACAATGAGAAAGTAAAAGGATCATGACAGAACAAACAAAACAATGGTGGATAGGCTTAGGCAAAGAATTAGAAAAAGACATTGAAACTGTTGTCGAATAAAACTACAAGAAATTTCTAAATAATTTTAAAAATACAAAGTAAGAGCCTTGAACGGGATCTGAACCCGCGACCTACTGATTACGAATCAGGTGCTCTACCAGGCTGAGCTACCAAGGCACGTTTGAATAAATCCATCAGAGTTAATAAAAAGCCTTACAGAATTTGNGTAATTGAAAAAGACAATATCAGGAATTAGAGGAATATTTGGAAAAGATCTTAATCTAAAAGAAGTNATAGAATTTTCTAATAATTTTTCATCNTTAATTAAATCAAAAAAATGTGTAATTGGAAGAGATACAAGACCATCAGGAATAATGATACAAGAAACAATCAGTGCAATCCTAATGAAAAATGGAATAGANGTTTTTGATTTAGGGATGGTACCAACTCCAGTAATATTCAGAGAGNCAAGAAAATACGGTGCAGGAATTGTNGTTTCGTCATCACATAATCCAATAGAATGGAATGGAATGAAATTCATTTTGGATGGAAGGGGGATTAATGAAAAAGAACTTCCTCAAATAACAAATCATCAAGAAATGNTGAAGTCAAAAATAGGTGAAATTAAAGAAATAAAATCAACGTACATAGAAGATGCAAGAAAAATNATAGGCAACATAGAAAATACACCTAAAATTGTAATAGATAACGGGGGAGGAGCTGCAAAAGATTTTGCACTGAATTTATTAAAAAATATTGGATGTGATGTAGAAATCATAAATCAAGAACTTTTAGATTGTTCAAGAGGACCAGATCCCACATCAGATGAGTTAACANAACTAATCAGCATGTCAAATAACAAAGAAATTGGATTTGCGTTTGATCTAGATGGAGATCGCTTAGTAGTTGTAAGAAAAGGAAAAAAACTAAGTCCAGATATAACATTAGGTTTAGGAATTGCAAAATCATTAGAATTAGGATACAAAAAATTTGTTTTAAGTATGGACACAAGCGTATCAATTGAAAAATTTATCAAAGAAAAAGGGGGAACAAGTGTAAGATCAAAAGTAGGAGAAGCAAACGTCATAGAGGAAATGTTGAAAAATAATTCGGAAGCTGGCGGGGAAGGTAGTAGTGGAGGATTTATTTTACCAGAATTCAATTACTGCAGGGAAGGTATTCTGACAAGTGGTTTAATCGCATCTATGTTAGAAAATAAAATATTTCTAGAAATTTTAAACTATATGAAAAAATATGTTCAAATTAGAGAGAAAATTGAAATGGATTCAAATCATCACGATAAAGTAATTGAACATATAAAAAATAATTTAATAAAAAAATATTCAAAAATAATCACACTAGACGGAATTAAAGCAATCATAGATGAAAACACATGGGTTTTGATCAGAAAATCAAATACAGAAGACATCATAAGAATTTCAGCAGAATCAGATAATGAAGAGAAGTGTAAAATTATAATTAATAACATAAAAGAAATGGTAAAAGAAGGATATGGCAAAACTAAGTGAAGATCAAATAATTAAAATTTTTCAAACAAAGTTAGGAAATAAAAAATTTATTTCAGAAGATGTAGAGACATTTACCTTAGGAAAAACCAAGATTGTTGCAAAAATAGACACGATGGTAGAAAGTACAGACATCCCCAAAAAAATGAAATTATCAGATGCTGCAAGAAAAAGTGTGATTGCTTGTGTAAGTGATTTTGCGGCAAAAGGAGTAAAACCAGAATACGGGATTATTTCGATAAACTTACCAAAAACAATCTCACGTGTAAAAATTGAGAATATTGTAAATGGGTTTAAAAAAGCATGTAAGGAATACGGAATTTCAATAATTGGAGGGGATACAAATGAAGGTAAAGAAATTGTCTTTAATGTATGCATTTTTGGAAATTCAAACAGCATAGTTACTCGAAAAGGATCAAAGAAAGGTGATTTGGTATTTGTGACAGGTCCGTTCGGATACACATCCATAGGACTAAACATATTGATAAAAAAGAAAAAAGTAAAAAGTAAGTTTGTTGAAAAATCTATCAAATCAGTAATAAATCCAAAACCAAAACTTAGTTTTGGCTTAAAAAATAAAAAATATTTTTCATCGTCAATGGATTCCAGTGATGGGTTATCCACCACATTAAATGAAATGGCAAAACAAAGTGGAAAAAAATTTATCGTTAACAACATACCTTCAAACAAAGATTTAGAAGATTACGCAAAGAAAAGAAATTTGAATCTGAATTCCATAATATTTAACGGAGGCGAAGAATACGAATTCATATTTACAATACCTGTGAAATATAGAAAAAATATAATTAAAAATGCAAAATTATTAAAAACTCCAATTATAGAAATTGGCTACGTTACAGCAGGTAAAGGAGTTTTTTTAAAAAATGCTGATAAAAATATCATTGTAAAAGATTTAGGTTGGAAACATTTTAAATAATTATTCCGTAAGAGAAATCTCTCTCGACATTATTTACAATATTAAAAATAGATTCAGCAGGTAAAACAGAAACGCATTCTTTCATCCATAAATCATCAATATACAATAGTCTTTTCATGTCGTTTTCAAGAAGTTCATCAGGATTAGAAGTAGGGTAAAGCGTATGGATTTTGTATCCCTCGTTAGCAATTTCTTGGCATTTTTTTTCCACTGGAGATAAAATTAGATTGTTGATCGGAACTAAAGATTGGATTAATACAGAACCCAATAATGCAGTAGCAACAGCAACTACAATTGCCAATAAAATAATTGAAGCCATCAAAATTATTCAGTAAATTGAAGTATATCAATAATGAAGAATTTTAATCCAAGTGACCAAATTAAAACAATTTTAAAAAATCAATGTTTTTTAAGCCCTTTAAGATCTGGTATGCATTGTCAGAGATTGAAGCCCAAGTTGAAGCACCAGTAGAGGAAACAGAGGCAGTAGTAGAGGATCAAGAAACAGAGCAGTAGTAGACACAAAAAATCAACCAGAAACCAAAAAAGAAGGCCCAGAGAAATGGGGAATTGCACATATTTTCAGTACTTTCAATAACACAATTATTCACATGACAGACCTTACAGGTGCTGAAACAGTTTCCATCAGTTCTGGCGGAATTCATGTTACTGCAGATAGATACGAATCATCACCATTCGCTGCAATGAAAGCTGCAAATTCAGTAGTAGAAGCTACAAGAGTAAAAGGATTCACAGGATTTCACATTAGAGTTCGTGCAGTTGGAGGAGTTGGTTCAAGAGTTCCAGGACCAGGTGCACAAGCAGCAATCAGAGCATTAGCAAGAGGCGGATTTAAAATTGGAAGAATCGACGACGTCACACCTATCCCTCATGATACCACTAGAAAGAAAGGTGGAAAAAGAGGAAGAAGAGTCTAGTTAACTGGATTTATTTTCACATTACAACCTCGTGCAACAAAGTAATCACTCATGAATTTGGTAAATTTTCCCGCATCGTCATTTAATTGATATCTTACAAGAATGTCGGAAAATTTTTCAGAAATACTAATTTGAAAATTAGATTTAAATTCTAATTTGAAAAAAGTCCAACCAAATTTTGAGGATGGTTCACTAAAGGTATAGCCNGCATAACAGTTCAAAAGACTCTCCATATGAGAAAGGTGTTTTTTTATGCAGAGTAAGTCATCAAGATAATTTTTAGTTCCAATCTCTAAAGTAATGTTCATTATGCATCATCATCTTCATCAGATGCATTGCTAAGCTTGTCAGTTAAAGATACAAATTTTCCATCTTGTTGAATGTTAATTTTTGTATCCATCCTTACACTTAATCCAATTGAACGAAATAATCCCAACAGCTTTCCACCATCAAGAATATCAGTAATCTCACCGTTGGTAATTAATTCATGTAATTTATCAATTACAGTTTTAGTTTCATTTGGGAATTGAGATTCAGCATTTGTTAAAACTTCCAAGCCCCTAAATCCTAGTTGTTTAATCAATACATCTCTAGGGTTAACAATTTTTTCTTTAGTTGGTTCGACGGTATCTTCAGCAGTTTCTCGTGAAGAAATATTTTTTTGCATTTCAGCTAAACGCTTAGCTTGTAATCTTTGAAGTTCAGAATCATCTTCACTCAACCTTTAATCACTCCTATAGGCACTAATTTTGCAACTTTGCTAGCAATTCCCAAATTATGTGAAACATTAACTACAGCGTCAACATCCTTGTAAGCCTCAGGTGTTTCCTCTACAACGCCATCTCGAGTTAATGCTTTGATAAATACCCCTTTATCGTTAAGAGATTTTTTTACATAATCTTCAGTATAATTACGTCTAGCCTTTGATCTAGACATAGTTCTTCCAGCGCCATGAGCAGTAGAACCAAAACTCAAATCCATAGAATTAGATTTTCCAAGTAAAATCCAACTTGAAGTACCCATAGAACCAGGAACTAAAACAGGTTGACCTAGATCTCTGTATTTAGATGGAATTTCATCACGATTTGATGGAAATGCTCTAGTTGCACCTTTTCTGTGAACAACTAATTTTCGTTCTTCACCACCAACATTATGCTTTTCCACCTTTGCGATATTATGTGCAACGTCATAAACTAATTTCATATCAAGATCAGATTCTGTTTGATTAAACACACGTTCAAAAGATTTTCGAGTCCAATGAGTAATCATTTGTCTGTTACTCCATGCATAATTTAGTGCTGCAAACATTGCTTTTCTATAAGATTCGCCCTCTTCAGAAGTATTCGGGACACATGCAAGTTCCCTATCAGGTAGATTGATATTATATTTTTCCATAGCCTGCTCTGCAACTCGAAGATAATCACTACAAACCTGATGGCCAAATCCCCTAGACCCACAATGGATTAAAACCGTAATTGTTCCTTCTTTGATTCCCATTCTATTTGCAGCTTCTTCATCATGTATTTCTGCAACTTTTTGAATTTCAAGAAAATGATTTCCGGAACCAAGACTTCCAAGTTGAGGCGCACCTCTTTTTCTTGCTTTGTCAGAAACTTTGTTTGGATCGGCGCCAGATATTTTACCATTTTCTTCACAAACATCAGAATCATCGGATGAACCATATCCATGATCAATTGCCCAGTTAACACCATTTACTAAAACTTCATCAAGTTCTGAATTAGTAAGTCTAACTGCACCTTTAGAACCAACTCCAGAAGGAATAGAACTAAACAAATCATTAACTAAATCTTTTAATTTAGAACGAACTGTTTGTTCAGTTAAATTTGAACGAAGTAATCTCACCCCACAATTAATATCATAACCAACACCACCTGGGCTAATCATTCCTTCTTCAGCATCCATAGCTGCAACTCCACCTACAGGAAAACCGTATCCCTCATGGCCATCAGGCAAAACAACACTATGACTAACAATACCAGGAATAGAAGCAACATTTCGAGCCTGCATGATAGTTCTATCAGATAACATTTTTTGTAATAATGGTTCATCAGCATAAATTTTCACTGGAACTTTCATTCCAAGATTTGGATCAGCNTCTATCTGATACTGATTTTCTCCAATTTTTTTTGGCATGCTTGATGACATAAGTATTGGTAGGATTTTCTTTCAATCCAATTTAAATCATCATAGGCATTCTAAGAATAATTTTAAATCAAGAAGAATTTAGTTCAAAATATGTTAGACAAAGCAATAATTACAGAAAAAGCAAATCAATTACTTGCAGAATTAAGAGGAAATCCAGATTGGGCAATTGATGAAAAAAATTTTAAACAAGGTTATTTGAAAGCACTAGAATGGGTATTATCAGANACCGGAATAAAACAAAAATAACTTAAAAATTTCAATCAAAAAATACCCAGTAATAGAGATCAATCNCATAATGATCGCAAAAATAGATAGAAAAACAAGTAGATTTATTTTCTAATATACAGATAGCAAAATGTTGGCAATTTTACCTATTGATAATGGTCGTTACGGTACCAAAGAAATGATGGAAATTTTTAGTGAACAAAAAAAAATCGATTATCAGTTAGAAATTGAAGGAGCTGCTGCCATCTCCCAAAGTGAAATAGGAATTATTTCAAAAAGTATAGGTAAAGAGATTCACAGAGCCGCAATGTCAGGAAAAATCACTGCAAAAAGAATCAAACAGTTAGAAGCAAAAAGTGATCATGACACAGCAGCACTAGTAGAATCACTTAGCGAAAAATGTTCCAAAAGTGCAAGACCTTGGATCCATTATGGCCTTACAAGTAACGATTTAGTTGATACAAGTAATTCAATGCAAATGAGAGATGTATTGCAAATCATTGAACCCAAAGTTGCAAAAATGGCATCAATCCTTGCAAAAAAAGCTACAAAATATGCAAAGATACCGGCAGTAGGCAGAACACACGGACAACATGCCAGCATAATTTCATTTGGATTAAAATTTGCTAACTGGGCTGCAGAAATGGCAAAACATGTAGAGCGAATTGAAGAAATAAAGAAAAGAATTTTGATTTGTAAAACATTAGGAGTTGTAGGAACTGGTTCTTTAATGGGCGCAGAGGCACTAGAAGTACAAAGAAGATCTGCAAAAAGATTAAAATTATTTCCAGCAGAAGTTACAACGCAAGTTGTTCCTAGAGAAAGATATGCCGAATATGTATTTGAGTTAGCATTAGTTGGTACAACATTAGAAAAAATTGCAATAGAAATTAGAAATTTACAAAGAACTGAAATCGGAGAAGTTGCAGAGCAATTCAAAAAAGGGCAAATGGGAAGTAGCGCAGTTCCAGTGAAAAGAAATCCAATAAAGAGTGAGCGAGTAACATCATTATCCAAATTAGTAAGAAGTCAAGTTGCAGTTGCATTTGAAAATATTCCACTATGGCATGAAAGGGATCTTTCAAATTCAGCTAATGAAAGATTTGTAATTCCAACAGTCTCAATTTTAGTTGATGAAATGTTAGAAACAATGACTAGAATTGTATCAAATTTAATGGTAAATGAAAAAAGAATTGTAGATAATCTATACATTACAAAAGGACAAATATTTGCAGAATTTGTTTTAGAGGCACTCATCAAAAAAGGCATTCCAAGATTTGTAGCCTATAGGGATGTGCAAAGAGTTGCATTTGAAGCAAATGACAAAGGAATATTGTATAAAGATGCAATTAAAAATGATAAAGCATTCTCTTCAAAATTAACAAATAATGAAATAGATTCAATTTTTGCACCAGAAAAACATCTTGGAGCAGCACCTAAAATCATTAGTAATGTTGAAAAATCAGTTCAGAAAACAATAAAAAAAATTATCTAATTTTTACTAAAGATTTATGAATTTTAGAACCATACTGTAATGCTTTTTTTCTTTTAGTGCAAGAAATTTCTGGAACACCCACATCACTAGCTAATTTACGTATGATATGTTTACGAAATAAGTCATCAGAACTATGAATTTTTTCAGAAATAGGAACAGTTTTTGCATACTCTATGAACGGTGCAGACAGTAAAGGTTGTAGAATTTTTACATTAAATTCTGAAGCAACTGTATTTACAGCCTTCATCATTTTTAATTCATTATCTAATTTCAATCCCATAACCTCATTAATTCGAATTTCACCTCCAGAAAAAGCTTCACGATATACATTATATCCACAAAATAATTCATCTATACCGTTACCAGTAATCACAGTATCAAGATTCAAACTTTTTGCAAGTTTAGATACATAATGAAAAGCAATACAGTTTTCATTCCAAGATAAATTATCAGTATCAATCACATTACGAATGTTAGAAGTAATTGTAGGAAATGTTTCACCATCAATTTCTAAAATATGATGCGGGTATTTTAGAAATTCATTAACTTCTTTAGAAAATAAAATGTCATGTGATTCGGAAAACCCAATAGTAAGCAAAACAACATCAAAGCCCATATCTGAACAAATTTTTGAAACTAATGTACTATCAACGCCTCCAGAAAAAGCAACACCTATTTTCTTTTTTGGCACTATCTCAGAAATAGAATTTTTGATATTTTTTAATAATGTCTGATTCAGGAAATCCATATCACTCACATTAAAGGATAGAATTAATTTTACATATATTTCCATAAACTATGTGCAATAGAGAGAAAATAGCCATAAACACAATAATAACGAAATATCTCACTGGAAAATAAAATGGAGCCAAAAGATATTTTTAAAAAAAGAAATTTGTCAAAAGTTAATTTTGATTATGAAGAATTAATTGGAAGGAATTTATCAAATACAAATCTAAGTGGAGTGAATCTTAAAAATAGAGACATACATAATGCAAATTTAAGTGGTGCAGATTTAAGTGGTGCAGATTTAAGTGACACAATATTATTTAATGTAAAATTAAGAGGAGCAGATTTACAAAATGTAAATCTTTCAAATGCAAAACTTTGGGATACTGACTTGTATGGTGTTGATCTTACAAATGCAAACATTAGCGGAGCAGATTTATTTTATGCAGATTTAAGAAATGCGGAAATAAAAAATGCAAATCTAAGTGGAGTGAATTTAAGATATACAAATTTTGAGGGCGCTACTTTTACATCCATAAATTTTACAAATGCAAATTATGATTTAGATACAATAGATACAATTTCAAAAGATATAAAATTAATTTTAGAAATGCAAGGAAAATTATGGTAAAAATAAAGAAATTAAGAAAATATGCAATTCATCAATCTTTTAATCTAACAATAACAGCAAAACAGCATGATGAGATTATCAGAATTGGAAATAGTGGAAGAGTTAAAAAAATTATCAGAATGGAGTATAAAAAATAATAAACTACACAAAGAATTTAAATTTGATAATTTCAACCAAGCATTTGGTTTTATGACTAGAGCAGCTATGGAAATTGAAAAAATGAACCATCATCCAGAATGGTTTAATGTATACAATAGAATTACAATAGAATTAACAACGCATGATGCAGGCGGAATTACAAAAAATGATGTCAACCTTGCTAGAATTTTAAATTCATTAGTTTAGTGTAAAAAAAATTATGTCCAATCAGATCATTACAGAATTTATATTATATCCATAATGAAAAAAGGTCACATGACTACAAGCCCTACAATTTTAGATTCAGATTTTAAGTATATAGACAAAAAGGGAAATTTGCTAAAAACCAGAACAGANTTAACTGTAGCACAAATGCTAGCATTTTTAGAAAATGATTACGATTACAATCATGAAATTACACTAAAAAATGGAACTAAAGTAAAAATTGATTTTAAAACAGAAAAGGGGTTAATCGAAGTAATCGATAACGATAAGGATATTGAAAAATATAAACAACTTAAAGAAGATTTTCCTGAAAAAAAAATTATGGCAATTGGACATGCAAAATATGTTGCACAGATTAAAGAATTACAAGACATAGTATTTTATGATAAAACACCTCAAACAGGATCGATATTTTTAGAAGACGCATCATTTTCATTTGACTATGCACACATACTCCCATTAGTTGAAAAATGTTCAATTCTACACGGACATACATCATCAGTTATGGTAGAACTGGTGGGTCAAATGAAAAATAATTTACTGGTTGATTTTGGAATAGCAAAAAAAATCATTAAAGAAGTCGTGAACGAATTTGATCATAAATTTTTCATCAATAGAAAATATCTAAAAAAAGAGGACGATTCCCATTATGAAATTAATTTCGAGGGACCAAAAGGAATGTTTGATCTGCAAGTTCCAAAAGATACAACGTATCTTTTGGAAGGAGAAGCTACAGTTGAAAATTTATCAAGTGAAATCATAAAATTATTAGTTCCAAAAATGCCAGCAAATGTAGAAGCAGTAGGGGTTTACATCTACGAAGGATACAACAAAGGATCTCACATAATTTCCAATATTGAAAGATAAAAAATGGAGTCAAAAATATCAGAAAAAGCATGGAATCCAGAATTAGAAAAAAATATTCTAAAACAATGGGAAGAAGATAAAATTTATGATTTTACACCTAAAGAAAATAACTTCACAATAGACACACCGCCACCATATCCATCAGGCAGACCATGGCACATAGGTGCAGCAGCGCATTATTCTCAAATAGACATGATTGCACGTACTGCAAGAATGGCTGGAAAAAACGTATATTTTCCAATAGGCATAGACAGAAACGGATTACCAGTAGAGCTGTATACAGAAAAAAAGCACAAAATTAGAATGAGAGAAACAGATAGGAATGAGTTTCTAGGTCTATGTGAAAATGCTTTAGATGATTTAGAAGCAGAAATGATTCTAATTATGAAAAGTTTAGGAATTAGCGGAGATTTTGCAAATTACTATAGAACAGATTCTGAAGAATATAGAACACTAACGCAATCAACATTCATTGACTTATGGAAAAAAGGTCAAGTGTATCTTGCAAATAGACCCAACAATTATGATTGGATTTCAGGAACTACCATTGCTGATGCAGAAATAACCCATGAAGACATACAAACAAAATTAGTTTATATGAAATTTAAAATAAAAGATACAGATCAGGAAATAATTATTGCGAGTACAAGACCGGANTTACTTTGCGCATGTAGAACAATTATTGTTAATCCAGAAGATGAGAGATACTCAAAANATATCGGTAAAAAAATAATTGTTCCAATCACCAATGCAGAAGTAGAATTGATAACTCATAATTCAGCTAAACAAGAATTCGGATCAGGGGCAGTAATGGTATGTAGTTATGGTGATCAAAATGATGTTGCATTATTTAGAGAATTACAATTAGAAGAAATAATCGCAATTGGACTAAATGGAAGAATGACAGAAGTTGCAGGTGAATATGCAGGCTTGAAACCAAAACAAGCAAGAACAAAAATTATAGAAGATTTAGAGACAGGAGGATTTGTTGAAAAAATTGAAGACATTATTCATAGAACCCCAATTTCAGAAAGAAGCAAAGCTCCAATTGAAATAATACCAATGGAAGAGTATTATCTTAAACAAAAAGAAAAAGTTAAAAAAATGAAAAAAGTAGGAGAAGAAATTACATTTCATCCTACAATGCACAAGCAAATTTTGATGAATTGGTTAGAATCAATTAATATCGATTGGCCAATTTCAAGAAGACGATTTTATGGTACTGAAATTCCAATTTGGTATTGTAAAAAATGTTCAGAGCCACATGTTCCAGAACCAGGAAAATATTACAGACCTTGGAATCAAAAATGTCCAATAGCAAATTGTACAAAATGTAAATCTACAGAGTTTATCGGTGAAGAAAGAACATTTGACACATGGATGGATTCCAGCGTATCACCACTTTTTATTAGTAAATTTGGAAAAGATGAGGAATTTTTCAAAAAGGTTTATCCAGCATCGATTAGGCCGCAAGCAAAAGACATTGTGAGAACATGGCTATACTATACGTTATTGAGATGTGAAGAATTAACAGGGGAAAAACCATGGTCCAAGGCTTGGGTAATGGGGTACGGTTTAGATGAAAAAGGAATGAAAATGAGTAAAAGTAAAGGAAATGCAATAGATCCATTACCAGTAATTGAAAAATTAGGTGCAGACACTTTTAGATTTTGGAGTGCAAGTGAGATTAATCACGGATATGACTTTAGATGTAATGAACAAAAAATCGAATCAACTAGAAAATTTTTAAGCAAATTATGGAATGTTTCCAGATTTTTATCTAGTTTTCCAGTAATTGATGCAGGAATCACAAATCCTTCAGATAAATGGATTTTATCTGAACTAGACAAGTTAGTAAAAGAGTGTAAAAAGGGGTATGAAGAGTATAATTTCTTTATTCCTGCAATTGCAATTAGAGAGTTCACTTGGAACGTATTTGCAGCACATTATATTGAAATGGTCAAAGCTAGAGCATACGGAATTAATTTTTCAGATGAAGAAAGAGATGGTGCAATATTCACACTTCACAAAACATTGGCAACAATTTTAAAATTATTAGCTCCAATTACGCCATTCATTACAGAACATCTTTGGAAAATATTGTATTCAAATGAAAGTATACATAAAGAAAAACAAGTTGATGTTGAAAACATAGAAGAGCAAACAGAAATCACCAAACAAATATCAGAATTCAATTCCAAAGTTTGGAATGAAAAAAAATCTCAAAATCTGTCATTAAAAGATTCAATTAAAATTGAAATTCCAGAAACGCTAAAACCATTTGAAAAAGATTTAAAATCAATGCACAATTTGCTAGATTAAATTTTGATCATAAACTAAATTGGCACTAGGAAAATTATGAGATTAATATTATAATAGCTGAAAAAGATTCTTTCATTATTGAGTAAACAGTACAAAAGTTTCACAGAAGAATTAAAAATTCAATGTCCAGAGTTACCAAAAGATAAGCTAAAGGATGTCACAACTGATTCAGGATTATCCACATTAGAGGACTTTAGAAAACATGAATTTGTCAATTTTGAGGCTAAAAGAGAGGATCTTTACAGATTAAGCATGGATATCGAAGCATATGCAGTAAAAAATTATGCTCCATTACTAGCTACATTTGAAACTGAAGCATTATACAAATATGTACAAAAACGATATACAGAAATTTTGAAAAAAATTCCTCATGCGTGGATAATAGGAGGTTTTGATGATCCATTTTTGATTCCACCAGATTCAGTTCCAGCTACAGCAGAAATTCTAAGTTGTTTAGATACTAATATTGAAAAAATGTGGATTGTAGTCACAAGAGGGGAAGACGGTCCATTTGGTTTAGTTGCAGAAGATCTAGGTAATGATAAATTTAGAGGATTCTTTACAATGGATTCAAAAATAATTGAAAAAGTTATAAAAATTATTAACGATACAATGCGAATTAAAATTAAATTTTCCAAACAATAATTTAAAATAAAAATGAAAAAATAATTTTTATTTTAAAATTATAAAAATAAAAATCAGTTATGTCTTGGAGTTGCAGTACCAGTTACTTTAACAATTTGCGGGTCTGCACAGACTTTTTCAATATGTCTGATTCCCATCAAACCTGAGAAGATAACTCCATCTCCCCACTTGTTAGTAGAAATTTCTATTGGAAATTTATCTCTGGCTTCCTCTTGTTTTATGTGGAGATCTACACCTTTTTCATATGTTACATCAAGATGAACATGTGGGATGTCGGGACCAACATATTTCTTCAAATTTATCTCAAACAGCATTACTCGTATTAAGAGTTCAGTGTCAATTTTTGGATGAACACTTTTGATTTGTTCAAAGAACTGTTCAAAATATGGTGCTATAGAGCCTGTTGTAATTTGTTCTACCATGAAAAACTTTAGATTTCATGATATTTAATCAGTAACAAACAAACAATCTAGTGCCAAAATCATATAGAAATAAAATCGGTTATTTTAACAATTTAATTTTTCAGAGTATTTGCAAGATTTACAAAATATTTGTGAAGTGAAATATCACTGGTTAATTCAGGATGAAATGCAACTCCAATTACATTATTCTTTTTTACAGCAATAATTTTTTCATTAAATTTAGATAAAACTTCTACATCAGAACCGACATCAGAAATTGATGGAGCTCTTATGAATACACCATTAAACTTAGAAATGCCAATAGAATCTAGGGAAATATTAGACTCAAAAGATTGTCGTTGACGTCCAAAAGAATTTCTCTCTAATTTAATATCTAAAATATTTAGAAGGGGTTGATCAATTTTTCCTACAACTTTATCGTTGGCGTTGTTAGACAACAATACCATTCCTGCACATATTCCCAATACAGGCATACCCTGTTCAATTTTTTCTTTTAAAATTTTTAGTGAACCGTTAAACTTAGAAAGTTGTCCAATAGTNGTNCTNTCACCACCTGGAATTACAAGACCNTCTACTTTAGAAATTTCATCAGAAGTTTTAACAGCAGCAACAGTTGCATCAATACCTAATGCATCAATTGCNGCCTTTACAGATAAAATATTTTCAAGTACGTCACCTTGTATGGATAAAACACCAAAAGTAAGACTCATGCTGCACCACCTCTATCTTGCATACGTAAATCTAATGTTTTAACATCTAAACCATGAATAGATTGTCTTTCATCAATCATTTTTTGGGCTTCCTTAACTTTATCAGATTCATTCCAAAAAGTAGTTGCTAAAACAATTGCATTTGCTCTTTGTTGTGCATCATCAGCACTAAAAATTCCTGAACCGACAAAGATACCATCACATCCAAGGGACATCAAATATGCTGCATCTGCAGGGGTTGCAATTCCACCTGCTGCAAAATTTACTACAGGTAATCTTCCAAGTTTTGCTGTTTGCTCTACAATATCATATGACACTTTGAATTCTCTAGAGATTCGAACTAAATCTTGATTGTCACCAGAATCATAAATTGATTTTATTGTTCTTAATTCGTCATTAACTTTTTTAATATGAGTAATAGCTTCTGCAACATTTCCAGTTCCAGGTTCACCCTTTGTTCTTATCATTGATGCACCTTCCTCAATTCTTCTCAAAGCTTCTGCCAATGAACGTGCACCATTAACAACAGGTGTTGTAATATCCCATTTCCAAATATGACGTAACTCATCTGCAGGAGTTAAAACTTCAGATTCATCAATCATGTCAACATCCGTTTCTTGTAACACTAATGCTTCACTGACATGTCCAATTCTACATTTAGCCATTACAGGAATGGTAACAGAGTCCATAATTTCTTCAATAATTTTTATGCTTGCGGTACGTGCAACTCC
>JGI26261J51718_1000796_pt1 | contig 14954 bp, 13 predicted proteins | sample SaaInlV_135m_DNA_3_FD_51718 | JGI IMG/M metagenome (IMG submission 51718)
CAGGTACGATGGCTATTTCTGAAACTGCATTAAAAGAAACAGCACTCATGACCATCGCCGATATCAATGCTAACGGCGGCCTATTAGGTAAACAGTTNGAAGCTGTAGTAGTTGATCCTGCTTCAAACTGGCCGCTATTTGCGGAAAAAGCCCGTCAGNTATTAGGNCAGGATAAGGTTGATGTAGTATTTGGTTGCTGGACATCAGTTTCACGTAAATCAGTTCTACCAGTATTTAAAGAGCTAAATGGCCTTTTATTTTACCCAGTGCAATATGAGGGTGAAGAGCTAGAATATAACGTGTTCTATACCGGTGCTGCTCCTAACCAACAAGCAATTCCGGCAGTAGAGTACCTGATGAGCGAAGACGGCGGCGCTGCTAAACGCTGGGTCTTGCTTGGAACCGATTATGTTTATCCTCGTACCACCAATAAGATCCTTCGTGCGTTCTTGAAGTCTAAGGGTGTTGCAGAAAAAGATATCGATGAAGCATACACTCCATTCGGTCATAGTGATTATCAAACTATTGTTGCCAACATTAAGAAATTCTCTCAAGGCGGCAAGACTGCGGTAGTTTCTACCATCAATGGTGATTCAAATGTTCCTTTTTATAAAGAGCTAGGTAATGCTGGCCTGAAAGCTACCGATGTACCAGTAGTTGCTTTCTCAGTTGGTGAAGAAGAACTACGTGGTGTTGATACCAAACCTCTCGTAGGTCATCTAGCTTCATGGAACTATTTCCAGTCGCTCAAAAATAAAGAAAACAAAGCCTTCATCAAGATGTATAAGGATTGGGCTAAGAAAGCTAAACTACCAAACCCTTCTAGCGTTGTAACCAATGATCCTATGGAAGCTACATACATTGGTATACATATGTGGAAGCAGGCTGTAGAAGCAGCTGGAACTACTGACGTTGATAAGGTGATTGCAGCAGTAGGCGGTCAACCTTTAAGGCGCCAAATGGATTTACCATTAAGATGGATGAAAAAAACCATCACTTGCATAAACCGGTATTTGTCGCGGAAGTACGTGCTGACGGCCAGTTTAATGTAGTGTGGAAGACCAAGGGTCCTGTTAAGGCAGCTCCATGGAGTCCACATATTGCAGGCAATGACAAGCGAGATAATTTCGCAACAAAGCCTTAAGCAAGTAAAGAAGTAAATTAAAACGCCCCCGGCCAAAACTGGGGGCGTTTTTTTTGTTTAGAACAGAAGATTATTTGATAACTAATGCCCCTGGCGCTATGGCAAGTAGAATGCTAGGCCTAGGTATTAAAAATTTATTTTAAGTGGTTGTGGAGCGAAATTAACAGATAGTCAAATAGTTTGCTCTTATTAGAAAGGAATAAATAAAATATTGCTGATATTGGCATTCTGCCTTGCTTCCATAACAAACAGATTCATCAATGAAACTAAACTATCCCTGATAATTCCTGCGCGAACAGAGGTTAGATGTATTAATTCTAATGATTTCAGGTAAGCAGCGATAGGGGTCGTGGGAGAGGATTATTTTGTTGTGCAAATTCTTATGGGGTTATTCTTTATGGTAAGTAAATTTACCATTAGTAAATAAAGAAAAGAAATTGCTTGATGAATTTATTTGTTAACTACATAGAATAAAAAATATAAGTAATAACTTGGTTAAGACATAAAACAAGAATTTCTCATGCCAAATAAAGAAGATCTTTATTTGGCACAGGCGGTCACTTTGTTACCAAGATATATTTTGTAGCGGTAAAATTATTGTATTAAGCATAGATAAATAGAAGACTTAGTTATTAGGACAATTAATTATTAAAGGTGGATATCAATAATGCTACAGCGAAGGCTTATAAATTATAAGAAATAGCACAGTTATTTATAAATAAGAAAAAATATTAGCAGCATAAATAGTAAATAACCGTACTGAATCATAGGTAGCATATAAGAAATTTTATTTTTTTTAGTAAATATGTTTTGCCAAAAAATTCAGATGTCGTAAAGAAAAACAAAGTCTTATATTATTTATATTCTTAAGAATAATTAATAGTTCAAATATTTTTATAACTACCGCAGTTTTAGGCTTGACCGATCAAAATGTACTTGATATTATTCGTCCCGGATTTGGTGTTAAGTGTTCCATTAAATCCCCTGAAAATGCTTGTTAAGTAAATGTTCAGGAAGAAAACGAGAGTCTTGAAAAAAGAGCAAAAAACATTTAGAAAAAACATATTATTTAATTTTAAATAACTCGATATTTTAATGATTTTAAATTGGCTTTCCAAAAAGCCATTGGGTATAATAAATTCCATGCTTTGTAAATTACAGTTCAGGTTTTTTTCACCTACAAAAATTTTAAGAACAGCCATTCTTTTGCCTTGGTTGGCGGCAATGTTTTCTATGCCAGTTAATGCTGAGCTTATTGATGGTTTCCCATTAGATCCGGAGTTAGTCCATCAATTAAATGGTGATGGCAATAAGGTAAAAACAAATGCCATTAAACAATTAACTCTCCTGGCAACCCCCGAAGCAGTACAAGTACTAACAGCACTAGCTGAAGATAGATTGATGATTGCGGGTGACAGCGGAGAGCTTCTTATCCGTGTAGAAGGGGATAAGGCGTTTGATGCCACTACAGGTAAAGAAGTTTCTCCTGTACCTGAAGACATGGATCAGGTCTACCCAAATAATCGTGTACGTGTTGTATTAAATACCAGCATGTCTATATTGAAGCTATTTAATCCTGATCGGGAAATAAGGCTTGAAGCAGCTAAGCAAATTGAAGATACAGGTGGGGCAGATGAAGTCTTCTTGCCCATCATGGATCGGGTCTTGGCAAAAGAAAGTGACTCTGAGATCAAAGAAATAATAACATTAGTAAAGGCCATGATTGGTGTCAAGAGCTCTGATCCAGCAGTAAGGCTGAGTGCAGTAAAAGATCTGGGTGAGAGTGATAATCCAGATATTAAATTAAAGCTTACCGAAATGACTGATCCTGCTAATGAAGCAGATAGCTCAGTACGTGCAGCTGCAGCAGAATCATTAGCATCACTGGAACAAAAAATATTAATAGGTGAGACAGTTACCCGTGTCTTTACTGGATTAAGCCTAGGAAGTATTCTTTTATTAGCTGCGCTTGGCCTAGCTATCACATATGGTGTTATGGGTATTATTAATATGGCTCATGGCGAGCTATTAATGATTGGTGCCTTTGCAACTTTTGTTGTGCATGATTTCTTCCGTGATAATTTTGCTGAATATTTTGACTGGTATATAGTTGCGGCCGTACCGATGGCATTTATTAGTGCAGCTGTGGTAGGTGTAATAATGGAGCGCACAGTTATTCGATGGCTTTATGGCCGTGCTCTTGAAACACTGCTAACTACATGGGGTATCTCGCTAATTCTGATTCAAACAGTTCGAGTAATGTTTGGTACATTTAATCAAGAAATAGCTAATCCAGCATGGCTATCAGGTAGCGTGGAAGTAATGAGTAATGTAAATCTTCCTTGGAATAGATTAATTATTATCGGGTTTGCTGTAGCAGTACTTGTACTAGTTTGGTTGTTACTCAATCGTACACGGCTTGGCTTATTTGTCCGTGCGGTAACACAGAATCGAACGATGGCTGGTTGTGTAGGGGTTCCTACCGCCAGAATAGATACAGTAGCATTTGCATTAGGTGCAGCTATCGCAGGATTGGGTGGTGTTGCACTATCACAAGTTTCTAATGTCGGTCCGGAAATGGGTCAGGGTTATATCGTTGATTGCTTTATGACAGTAGTGTTAGGTGGCGTAGGTCAGCTTGCAGGTACCGTATGGGCATCAATGGGTATTGGAATTGTTACAAAACTAGTTGAGGGTGGATTAGGCGCGGTATTTGCGAAAGTGATAGTACTTGCCATCATCATCCTCGTTATTCAGAAACGACCACAGGGATTATTTGCCTTAAAAGGCAGGACTGCTGATTAAAAACTATGTCTAACGCGCGCACCCCATTTATTGTAAGATTTTTCTCTGCTACCGGCCGTACTGGCTGGATAGCAATTGCTCTGTTTGCTCTTTTGACCATTGTGGCGGTACCAGTATGCCACCTTATGTTTCAAGAAGGTGATGCCTTATTTATCTCTACTTTTTATGTAACACTTATTGGCAAGATCATGTGTTATGCAATTGTAGCGGTTGCAATGGATTTGATCTGGGGCTATGCGGGTGTTCTATCCTTAGCCCAAGGACTATTTTTTGCACTTGGCGGATATGCATTCGGTATGTACCTAATGAGAAGTATTGGTCTGGATGGGGTGTATAAATCACATCTGCCTGACTTTATGGTATTTCTTGATTGGAAAGCGTACCCATGGTTCTGGGCATTTACAGATAGTTTCGTATATTCAATATTCTTGGCTATAGCAGCGCCTGGGTTACTAGCTTTTGTATTTGGGTTCTTTGTTTTTCGGTCACGTGTTAAGGGTGTTTACTTTGCTATTATTTCTCAGGCAATGTTATATGCTTTCCTACTGTTGTTCTTTATGAACAATACTGGTTTTGGCGGAAACAATGGTTTTACAGATTTCAAGCGTATCCTTGGATATGATATTACTTCTCCAGAAATGAGGGCTACATTATTTGCATTAAGCTCAGCAACACTATTGTTTGCTCTATTATTTGGACGCTACGTAGTAACCTCCAAATATGGCCGCATACTAACTGCGATTCGTGATGCTGAAATGAGGGTGATGTTTCTTGGTTACAACCCATTATGGTATAAACTTTTCATTTGGACGGTTGCAGCGATAATATGTGGAATTGCTGGAGCACTTTATGTACCACAGGTTGGTATAATAAATCCTAGTGAAATGGCGACAGCTAATTCAATTGAGATTGCTATATGGGCTGCTATTGGTGGTCGGGGTACTCTTGTTGGACCTGCGATAGGGGCTTTCGTAGTTAATTTATCTAAGAGTTGGTTTACAGTAGCATTCCCTGAATACTGGCTATACTTCCTCGGATTATTGTTTGTATTGGTTACTCTATTGTTGCCACAAGGATTAGTAGGTCTATACCAGCAACTGCGAGCACGGAGTACACGATGAATGATGTAACAGACACAAGCAATATAAAGGCGGAGGCTTCTGCTTCTGCTGCTGCACCTGCATCAAATAACAATGATGTAATTTTAGAAATTGCAAATATTTCTGTATCATTCGATGGGTTCAAGGCGCTTAATGACCTTAGTATGAAATTTATGCGTAATGAATTGCGGTGCATTATTGGTCCTAATGGTGCGGGTAAGACCACAATGATGGATTGTATTACTGGTAAGACAACTCCAGATGAGGGCACCTGTACTTTCAATAACACTGTAGATCTTTCAAAACTATCTGAAGCAGAAATTGCTCTGGTTGGAATCGGTCGAAAATTTCAAAAACCAACTATATTTGAAAGCCACACCGTATTTGAAAATCTAGAATTAGCAATGAAAACTGATAAAACGGTTTTCTTTAGTTTATTTGCTGTTGTTGATGATGTTATGCGAGACCGCATATCTGATACATTAAAAACGGTTAATCTTAGCGCTCATGCTGACCAGCTCGCTGGACGTTTGTCTCATGGTCAAAAACAGTGGCTTGAAATTGGCATGCTACTAATGCAGGATCCACAATTATTATTATTAGATGAGCCTGTTGCTGGTATGACTGATGATGAAACTGAACGCACGGGTGAGCTATTTAATTCATTAAAAGGTAAGCATTCTCTAGTTGTGGTTGAGCATGATATGGATTTTGTTGCGCAACTTAAGAGTATGGTTACTGTACTTGATCAGGGTTCTATGTTGTGTGAAGGTGAGATGGCTGCGGTGCAGTCAGATCCAAGAGTCATTGAGGTTTATTTAGGACGTTAATTATGCTAAAGGTAGAAAACCTTAATCAGAAATATGGTGGTAGTCATATTCTTCGTGACTTATCTTTTGATTTAAAGATAGGTGAAGTAACTTGTTTACTCGGCCGAAATGGTGCTGGAAAAACTACCTTGCTTAAAACCCTCATGGGTGTAGAAAAATCTGCTTCAGGTAAGATTATCTTTGACGGTGATGATATGACACATGAACCATCCTACCAAAGAGTACGGCATGGTATTGGTTATGTTCCTCAAGGGCGTGAAATTTTTCCTCGTCTTACGGTTCTAGAAAACCTTGAGATGGGATTGGCATCTAAGTCATCTGGCACACCCTTGCCTCCACGTATATACGAAATGTTTCCAATATTAAAAGAATTCCTAAAGCGGCGTGGTGGTGATCTGTCTGGTGGTCAACAGCAGCAGCTTGCTATTGGTCGTGCTTTGGCAATTTCTCCTCAGCTTTTAATTTTAGATGAGCCTACTGAAGGTATACAGCCATCTATTATTAAGGATATTGAACGTGCTATTCGGAGTTTAGCCGAGGAAGGAAATATGGCAATCTTATTGGTTGAGCAATATTATGATTTCGCACATTCTCTTGCTGATCAATATTTATTAATGGAACGGGGTGAGTTTATTAAACGTGGCTCTGGTGAAGACATGGAAAAAGATGGCATACGNGAAGCACTTGCAGTTTAGTNTCTTTNCTNGTTATTTTATTTAATTAAAATTTATTCTGTTACATAGTAATAATAAAAAAGCCTCCAGTAAAAATGGAGGCTTTTTTATTATTACTAAAGATAATGTAAGGATTAGTTTATTGATGCATTTTACTTATTAGTTTCACTTAAATAAGTAATGCTGCTGCAACATTTCTTCCTTCTGCCATGAGGATATTATAAGTTCGACACGCAGCATTTGTATCCATCACTTCAATACCTATTTTTGATTCTAATAAATTTTTTGTTACTAATGGGGATGGGAAGCGTAAGGTAGCACCAGTACCTAATAAGATAATTTCTGGTTCATATGGAATTAGCAGTTTAAAATGTTCTTCTGTGAGTTTTTCAACTGTTGATGCCTGCCAGTCCGCAATAATTTTATCTGGCATTGTGATCATGCTGTTTTCATATTTTTTGTTATTAACAACAACATAGCCTGATCCATAGCCGCTAAAAATATTTTTTTCGACTGGTTTAGACAGATGTAACTTCAATATTAGCCTCCATTTGCAGCTGATTAGCTGGTCAGGTAACATTACATCTTTTTTGCGTAGTAATAAAGTAGAAATGGTGATAGAAGTAATATAGTTTTAAAATTCTCTGGTTTATCGATGAAATCATTGAATTGTAGTATAAGTTTTTTTACTGTAATTTCTTCCAGATTACGACTTGGTAATTTATTTATGAAATCAATATTAAAATCTAGCAAGCTTGCTAAGGTTTGCTACGACATCCGTGGGCCAGTTCACGATCAGGCTAAACTGATGGAAGAGGAAGGGCAGCATATAATCAAGCTCAATATAGGTAACCCAGGTTCCTTCGGCTTTGATGCGCCAGAAGAAATACTAAGAGATGTGATTCATAATTTATCTGACGCATCTGCTTACTGTGACTCTAAGGGTCTATTTGCTGCACGTAAGTCAATTATGCATTATGCCCAAGAGAAGAATATACAAGATGTACAGATGGATGATATTTTTATTGGTAATGGCGTATCTGAATTAATAGTTATGTCTATGCAAGCACTTCTTGATGATGGAGATGAAGTGCTAATTCCTTCACCTGACTATCCATTATGGACTGCGGCAGTTGTTTTGGCTGGGGGGGTTGCACANCACTATAAGTGTGACGAGCGCGCGGATTGGTTTCCTGATATAGACGATATTCGTTCTAAAATAACATCTAGGACTAAGGCCATAGTTATTATTAATCCTAATAATCCAACNGGGTCAATTTACTCTGACGAGTTATTGTGTGAAATTATTGATATTGCAAGAATAAATAATCTTATTATTTATTCCGATGAGATTTACGATAAGGTATTGTATGGGAATGCTAAGCATACCTCTGTTGCTTCCTTGGCTAATGATGTTTTTTTTGTAACATTTAGTGGGTTATCTAAAAATTACCGTGTTGCGGGATTTCGAACAGGTTGGGCTATTGTTTCCGGTAAAAAAAATCATGCTCAAGATTATATTACAGGCTTAACGATGCTAGCATCAATGCGCTTATGCGCTAATGTTCCTGCTCAATATGGCATTCAAACCGCGCTTGGAGGTTACCAGAGTATTGACGATTTGGTTATGCCAACCGGGCGACTTGTAAAGCAGCGGGATCTTGCATGGAATCTTCTAACTGGAATCCCGGGTGTTACTTGCTTTAAGCCACAAGCAGCAATGTATTTATTCCCTCGTTTAGACCCAAAAATATATCCTATCAAAGATGATGAGAAATTTGTATTAGATTTATTGAAGGAGGAGAAGGTTCTATTGGTTCAGGGAAGCGGNTTCAATTGGCCGTCCCCAGATCATTTNCGGCTTGTCTTTCTTCCAAATAGTGACGATATTACTGAAGCAATTCGCCGGATTGCATGTTATCTTGAGCGATATCGAAAGAGCCATGGAACTAACTAATGATCGTAGTTTATGGCAATGCGTTCAAATTTACATTATGAGCATGTATTTGAAAAATATCTTGAAATTACAAAAAAATATTAAATACTATTATCCCTCAAATTAAAAATTATGAAACCAATTAATATAGGCCTATTAGGTATTGGAACAGTTGGAAGTGGAACTTTTGCTGTTCTTAAGCGTAACCAACAAGAAATTGCTAGACGTGCTGGCCGAGAAATCGTTATTAAGATTATTGCTGACCGTGATATTGATAAAGCACGGAGTATTGTAGGTGATGATTCTACATTGATCACCTCTGATGCAAATGAGGTGGTTATTCACCCTGATGTTGATATTGTTGTTGAGTTAATTGGTGGTTATAGCGCTGCAAAAGAACTAACACTTAAAGCAATTGAAAATGGCAAACATGTGGTTACTGCTAATAAGGCTATGCTTGCCTCACATGGCACTGAAATATTTGCTGCTGCGGAAAAGCAAGGGGTGATGGTGGCATTTGAAGCNGCGGTAGCTGGTGGGATNCCTATTATTAAAGCTCTNCGTGAAGGTTTGACAGCAAATTGCATCGAGTGGATCGCTGGGATTATTAACGGNACAGGAAACTTTATTTTATCAGAGATGCGTAGTAAGGGACTTAGCTTTGATACTGTATTGGAGCAAGCACAGAAATTAGGGTATGCAGAAGCGGATCCAACTTTTGATATTGAAGGAATTGATGCAGCTCATAAGATTTCTATTATGGCCTCTATTGCCTTTGGAATTTCAATCCAATTTGATAAAGTTTATACGGAAGGAATTACAAAATTAACCGGTGAAGACATTAGNTATGCAGAGGAGTTGGGNTATCGTATTAAATTATTAGGAATTACCANGAAGACTCCTAAAGGAATTGAGCTGCGTGTTCATCCCACCCTTATTCCTTCACGAAGGCTGATTGCTAATGTAGAAGGTGTAATGAACGCTGTTGTGGTTAAAGGGGATGCAGTAGGGCCAACCCTTTACTATGGCCCTGGGGCCGGAGCAGAGCCTACTGCAAGCGCTGTTGTTGCTGATCTGGTAGACGTTACTCGTATGCATACTGCCGATCCCAAACAGCGTGTTCCTCATCTAGGTGTTCAGCCTAATTTATTATTAGATATACCAATCCTGGCAATGGAAGAAGTGGAGACATCATATTATCTCCGGTTGCAAGCATTGGATAGGCCAGGTGTGCTAGCTGATATTACATGCATACTAGCTGAACTTGAAATTTCGATCGATGCGATGGTTCAGAAGGAACCTAAAAAAAATGAAGAGCAGGTAGATATAATTGTGCTTACCCATCTTTCTGTTGAAAAAAATATCAATGCAGCTATTGCCAAAATAGAGGAACTCCCTTCAGTGATGGGAGAAATAACTCGTATTCGATTAGAGGAATTAAGTAGCAAATAATTTAGCAAAGAATAGCTGAGTTATATCAAAAAGATTTATCTGTTATGACAACAAGGCACACTAATCTAGTTGTTGATTATTCAATTTTTAGTAATTAAACCGAATATTTTGTATCTTCTGTAAAACATGCGCTATATATCTACTCGTGGAAACATGTTATCAAAAGCATTCTCTGAAGTGGTTCTCAGTGGACTAGCTTCTGATGGTGGCCTTGCAATACCAGAGTCTTATCCAAGAATAAGTAAATCTGAGCTGGAACAGTGGCGTAATCTTAATTACCCTGATCTTGCATTCAAGATTATTTCAAAATTTGTTGATGATATTCCTGAAACAGATTTGCGCAGCATCATTGATCGAACATATACCCCCGAGGCCTTTCATAATGATGAAATTACACCATTAAAGACCTTAGAGCCCGGGGTTCATATACTTAGTTTGTCAAACGGGCCAACTTTAGCATTCAAGGATATTGCAATGCAGTTTCTTGGAAATTTATTCGAGTATGTTTTGGAAAAATCGGGTAAAGAATTAAATATTTTAGGTGCTACCTCTGGTGATACCGGTTCTAGTGCTGAATATGCCATGAAAGGAAAGAATGGGATTCGTATATTTATGCTGTCACCTCATGAAAAGATGACCGCGTTCCAAACAGCACAAATGTTTTCTTTACGGGATCCAAATATTTTTAATATCTCTATTCGAGGGGTATTTGATGATTGTCAGGATATAGTTAAAGTTGTTAGTAATGATTCCGAATTTAAGGAAAAAAATCATATTGGGACAGTTAATTCAATAAATTGGGCGCGTATTGTAGCGCAAATTGTTTACTATTTTAAAGGTTACTTTGCAGCCACAGATTCAAATAACGANCAAGTATCATTTGCTGTTCCTTCAGGAAATTTTGGTAATATTTGTGCGGGCCATGTAGCGTTTATGATGGGATTGCCTATAAAGAAATTAATTCTTGCGACCAATGAAAATGATGTGTTGCACGAATTCTTTTCAACGGGTTGCTACCGCCCTCGCACTGCTGAAGAGACAAGCCACACAAGTAGTCCATCAATGGATATTTCTAAAGCATCTAATTTTGAGCGTTTTATCTTTGATATGACAAGCAGAGATGCTGAAGAAGTTAGTAAATTGTGGAAAGAAGTAGATAACAATAGACCTTTTGATATTTCTGGCACGCTATTATGGGAAAAAATAAGGAAGTCACATATCATATCAGGAACCAGTAACCATAAAGCGCGTATTGAAACTATACGAGAAATGTATAGTAAATATGGGGTGCTTGTAGATCCACATACTGCTGATGGGCTGAAGGTTGGGCTTAATTATCGCGAGAAGAATATTCCTTTAATTTGCTTAGAAACCGCGCTACCAGCAAAATTCTCTGAAAGTATTGTAGAGGCTATCGGGGCTGAGCCAAGTCGCCCTGATGGCTATGATAACTTGGAAGATTTGCCGCAGCACTTTGTTGAAATGGATGCTGACGCAGCAGAAATTAAGGCCTTTATTTCCTCGAATATCTAGGAACAGATCTAACTTTTAGAGCAGGAACTTAGTTGTTAATTAATAAAGTTCATTGAAAAATCTATTGCTCTTACATGTTTGGTTATACTGCCAATCGAGATTCGATCAACACCAGTTTCTGCTATCTTCTTAACATTTTTTAAGGTAATGCCTCCTGAAGCCTCAAGCAATGTCTCCTTATTCGTTAGATCGGCAGTTAAGGTAACGGCATAGCTTAAGTCTTCAAGACTAAAATTATCTAATAGAATCATTCTGGCTCCTGCATTGAGTGCCTTAAATAACTCATCTCTTGTTTCAACTTCAATCTGTATTATTAGACCTTTCGGGGCAATTAATTCTGCTGTCTTTAGGGCAGATTCAATTCCACCAGCAGAGATGATATGGTTTTCTTTTATAAGAATTCCATCATACAAACCTAACCGATGATTTAAGCCACCTCCGCATCTGACGGCATGTTTCTGTGCAAGCCTTAACCCCGGAAGTGTTTTTCTGGTATCAACTATTAATGCACCAGTACCTAGTACTTCATCAACGTAGGATTTAGTTTGAGTTGCTATAGCTGATAGAGTTTGTAAGAAATTTAGGGCTGATCGCTCAGCCGTAAGCAGCGAGCGTGCATTCCCTTTAATTTTACACAGTTCCTGCCCAGCAAGAATTACATCACCTTCTTCTGCAAACCAATGTATTTCAGTCTGTGGGGAGAGTTGCTTAAAACATGTATCAAACCATTGTGTTCCACATAGAATTGATTTTTCACGGCAAATAACGGTTGCCACAGCGCTTACTTCACTCTTAATTAGAAGTGCAGTCAGGTCATCTTCACCAATATCTTCGGATAAAGATTTGGCAACGTTATTTGAAATTTCAGAATTTAAATCCATAATTGTTATTTTAGCTAATGTTTATCTTTACTTTAACTAGGCTGGTTATTCTAACTGTTATTAAATAATAGCAGTATATGCATGAGGGCATCATGCTCTCTTGGGCTTATTGGTTGCAGATAGATAGTACTATACAGTGTGAGATAAATTTTATTGTAGAATCATCTATGATTGGGTAAATTGGTCTTTGTAGAAGAAAATATTTAGGCCAGATTATGTGAATATTCATAGGAAGCGCTAGATTCATGTAAAATGTTTATTTTTCTGGGTGAATTGTCATGTTTAAAGGTAGTTTAGTCGCTATTGTCACGCCTATGCATGAGGATGGCAGCTTGGACTTAGAGCGTTTTTGTGCCCTAATTGATTTTCATGTAGAGCAGGNAACNGACGGTATAGTAGTGGTTGGTACAACTGGTGAGTCTCCNACAGTAAATTTTAAAGAACATAATCTATTGATTAGTACTGCTGTAGAGCATGCGGCAGGACGTATACCGATAATTGCAGGAACTGGTGCAAATTCTACAACTGAGGCTATTGATCTTTCTACTTATGCGAAGGATGCCGGTGCAGATGCGAGCCTTTCAGTAGTTCCCTACTATAATAAACCAACCCAGGAAGGTTTATATCAGCACTATAAGAGTATTGCAGAAGCAGTAGATATTCCTCAAATTATATATAATGTTCCTGGCAGAACAGTCGCAGACATTAATAATGACACGGTATTACGCCTTTCTAAGATTTCTAATATTATTGGGATTAAAGACGCTACAGGACATATGGGCCGTGGGTTTGATTTGTTATGTAGGGTCCCGAAAGACTTTGCAGTCTATAGCGGTGATGATGCAAGTAGTTTGGCATTATTGTTACAAGGTGGGCATGGCACAATTTCGGTTACAGCAAATGTTGCGCCGAAATTAGTGCACGAAATGTGTGTTGCAGTATTCGCAGGAGAGGTAACTACTGCATGCTCTATTAATGCTAGATTATTGAGATTACACTTCGATTTATTTGTTGAGGCTAATCCAATTCCAGTAAAATGGGCAGTAGCGCAAATGGGATTGATGGAGACAGGTTTGCGTCTGCCATTGACAAATTTATCTGAGGAACATCATGAGCTTGTTAGAGATGCCATGATTCAGGCAGAGGTACAGCTATAATTCTTATTGCAGCATTATGCGACCGGAAAATTTAATAATAAAAATTAGGTGTTGGAAATTTATATTGCTAGGTATGACAATGTCAGTATCTGGATGCGCCCTGTATAATGTTGCGGCAGGTAATTCCAAGAATGAGTTGGAATATGAGACAGTTATAGATAAGACTCCTCCTCTTGATGTTCCCCCAGATTTAACCGGACCTGCAACAGAAGGTCGCTATATTGTCCCGGATTTAAAGCCAACTAAGAGTAAAACATATTCTGCTTATAGCAAAGAACGTGCAGATGGAAAGAATGGAGTCAATACGCGCCTTCTGCCTGAGAACTCTGATGAGTCGATGGTAAGAATGGAACGTTCTGGTACACAAAGATGGTTAGTAGTAAAAGGTGAGCCGGAAATAGTTTGGCCTATTATTAAAGGTTTTTGGAAGGAGATGGGTTTTGGTATTAAGGTGGAAATACCAGAGGCTGGGGTAATAGAAACAGACTGGGCTGAAAATAGAGCCGTTACTCCTCAAAATATCCTTCTTAGGAAGGTCTCGACTATCGAACTTGATAAGTTTCGAACTCGTTTAGAGCGAGGAGATGGAGGAACAACTGAAATTTTTATTAGTCATCGTCGTATGGAACATCCCGCTGACCCGGATCTAGAAGCAGAAATGCTTGCACAACTAGTTATGTATTTTGGGGTTGCTAAAGATCAGGCAAGATCCATAGTAAATAGTACAAAAGTTAAAGATCGCGCTTATCTTAACTTTGAGAATAAAGGCGTTTTAATGATGGAAGAAGCATTTGATCGTTCATGGCGTCGTGTTGGATTGGCTCTTGATCGTATTGGTTTTACTGTTGAAGATCGGGATCGTTCGGCAGGAATTTATTTTGTGCGGTATGTTGATCCAGAGAATAAAATAGATGTAGAACCTGGGGCTTGGGACAAATTTCTCCCCTGGGAAGATGATAATGAAGATAATCAAAAACCGATTGAATATAGGATCCAGATTACTGATATAGAATCTGGATGCGAAGTAATGGTAGTAAATGTGGATGGCTCGAAGCAGAAATCTAATGTTGCAGATCGAATCTTAAATTTGCTTTATGAGCAACTTAGATAACATATTTTTAGAAAATTATAAGATGAAGGAGCGGACTATTTTATTAAAGATTTGTTTTGTTTTGAATATTCTATTTAATATAGATATTCTCTTTGCAGGCAAACCTTATGTTCATTTGCAGCAAATATGAGATTTGCCTCTCTAGGAAGCGGTTCGAAAGGAAACTGTTTAATTGTAGAAGAAAAGAATACTAGGCTACTATTAGATTGTGGTTTCTCAACAAAAGAAATTATTGCCCGTCTATTCAGGCTTGGTATCCAGCCTAATATGTTAGATGGTATTATTATTACCCATGAACACGCGGATCATATTAGTGGGGTAGAGCGGTTTG
>JGI26261J51718_1000799_pt1 | contig 14930 bp, 14 predicted proteins | sample SaaInlV_135m_DNA_3_FD_51718 | JGI IMG/M metagenome (IMG submission 51718)
ACTCATGATGAGGAGTCTATTGGAGGATTTGCTTATCTAGCTCAAATTGCAGAAAACACACCGAGCGTTTCAAACATTGATGCTTATGCCAAGCATGTAAGAGAGCTTTCAATCTTTAGGCAATTAATTAAGATTGGAAGAGAGCTCGCTGATACTGCCTTCCATCCAAAAGATATCGAAGTAAACAATTTACTAGACTTATCTGAAAGAAAAATCTTTGAAATTGCAGAGCAGGTAAGTCGTAACAAACAAGAAATTACAAATGTAAAAGATATTATCAAAGATGTCGTTAATCGCGTTCATGAAATGCAAGAAAAGAAAGGCTTTAAGGGAACTGAGACTGGTTTTTCTGAATTAGACAAATTAACATCGGGGCTTCAAAATGGTGACCTTATTATTATTGCAGGAAGGCCAAGTATGGGAAAAACAGCGCTATCAATGAATATTGTAGAGCATGTTGCTATTCATAATTCAACGCCTGTTGCGGTTTTTAGTCTTGAGATGCCGATGGAACAATTAGTAATAAGGATGATTTCATCTTTTGGACGAATAGATTCAAGTAAGTTACGAGATGGCGATATGTCTGAAATTGATTGGAATAGCTTTAATCATGCAGTAAGGGCCTTTGAAGAGAATACAATTTTGATTGATGAAACGCCTTCAATCACTCCAACTGAAATTCGCGCAAAATGCAGAAGACTCAAAAGAAAATATCCTGACCTTGGTTTGATCATGATAGATTACTTGCAATTAATGACCGTTCATGGAAAGTCAGAAAATAGAGTTCAAGAGATTTCAGAAATTTCACGCTCATTAAAGGCACTTGCTAAAGAAATTAATGTTCCAGTGATTGCACTCTCTCAGCTTAATCGAGGAGTAGAGTCGCGCACAAAAACTGGTAAAGGAAGGATACCTCAAATGGCTGATTTACGTGAATCTGGGTCTATTGAGCAAGATGCTGATATTATTGGATTTATATATCGTGATGAGGTTTATCATGATGACGCTTATACCAATCCAGAAGAAGTGGGAAAGGCTGATTTAAGAATAGCGAAACATAGAAATGGTGCAACTGGTAATATAAAACTTGCCTTTGTAGGCCAGTATTCTAAATTTGAAGATTTAGCCTTTGAAGACAGATTTCAGGGTGTAAGCGATGAGCAGATGGATGCATCCTATGTTAAAAATATGACAAATTTTGATCAAGGCGACTTCTAAAGCCTCTTTAAAAAATCTTTCAAACTAGATTCCATGAACAACTCCTTTATCCAAATCAGTGATTGTCACATAGATGATGAAAAAAATGTATGGGGTACTGACTCTCAAAAAAATTTAAACTCTATAGTCAATAGTATTTCTAATAGAAATTATGACGCACTAATAATTAGTGGTGACCTGGCTCACAATGGAACTGCCTCTTCCTACTCATTACTTAAAGATATAATTCACCCAATTAGTAATAATCTAGCCATTCTTCCTGGAAATCATGATAATAAACTGAATTTATCCTCAGTATTTAGTAAACATTATTTGTCAAAACTGACAATTGCTGACTGGGAAATAATTTCTATAGATTCTGTTCAAGAAAATAAAACTAGTGGCTTTATAAAAAAAGCTGAACTTGAATTACTTACTAAAAAAATTTTATCTTCGACTAAAAAATTTATTATTCTTTGCCTTCATCATCCTCCAGTTTCTATGGACAGTAATTGGGATGATAATAAATCTTTAGAAAACTCGGATGATTTTTTTCAAACTATAGATAAGTTTAGTAACATCAAAGCAATTATTTGGGGTCATGCTCACCAAGGCTCTAAATTTTACAGAAATAATGTAAAGCTCTTTTCGTGTCCATCGACAACACTTCAATTTAATGGTCCAAAAATGATTGGCTATAACCATTTCAATCTGAGTGATAAAGGTGAAATTAATTGTGATATGGTGTGGCTATGACAAACGATCAAATACTTAATAAGTTAATATACAACCAAAAAAAAGTAACTTACTCAAATATATCTGATATTTTCGAGCTTAACTTTAAAAAAATTTCTAGACTTATACCTCTTCTAGCTTCTATTAAGAGTGATTTTATTGGTATAAAAAAACCATCTAATGATCTATTTTTACTTTGTCATGATAAAGCCCCTTATACCGGAACATATACATTAACTCACAAAATTCAGTCTCAAGATGTAATAATTAATAGACCAGATATCTGTTTCAAAATTTATTTTGATGCAAAACTTTTAGAGGTTACCTCAATCTGTAAAGAGACAAGAATTAATGACTCCCATCCTCTAATCAATGACTGCAGTGATTTAGCCTTTCAATTAGAACTTAACCTCTTCATGCTAAGGTGGCTAGATTATTGTTTGGATAGGTACAATGGTGCTGAATGGTCAAAAAGCAAATAAAAACTGAAAGCACAAAGCTTGTCATTGCAATCTCCTCTAGAGCACTGTTTAATCTTGATCACTCACATCAAATATTTAAAGATGAAGGCATCAATGCTTATGCCAAACACCAACAAGAAAATGAGCAAGTAATCCTTGAGCCTGGTGTGGGATTTACTTTAGTCAAAAAATTACTTAAATTAAACAGCAAAAAGACGCCAATTGATGTGATCTTGCTTTCAAGAAATAGCGCTGATACTGGCCTAAGAATTTTTAACTCAATTGAACATTATGGTTTAAATATTTCAAGAGCAGCGTTTACTCGTGGCGAAAGCACTCACCCTTTTGTTGGCGCCTTTGAAGCGGACTTGTTTCTGTCTAGTAACTATAATGACGTTCAAAAAGCTTTAAAGTCAGGTTACGCAGCTGCATCAATTATTGAGTCAAAATCAAACCATAGTCATCCCTCACAACTCAGGATCGCCTTTGACGGGGATGCCGTTATCTTTTCGGATGAATCTGAAAAAATATTTCAAGAGAAGGGTCTTGAAGCTTTTCATGAAAACGAAGTCCTGTCTGAAAAAATTAAACTAAAGGCTGGCCCATTTAAATCTTTTCTGGTCTCTTTACAAAAAATTCAATCAACATTTCCTGAAGAAAATAACCCTATAAGGACTGCGTTAGTTACTGCAAGATCGGCCCCAGCACATAAAAGAGTTATTCACACCATGAGAGAATGGGGGATACGCATTGATGAGTCATTTTTTCTTGGCGGTCTTGAAAAAGGCGTCTTTCTAAGGGAGTTTGGAGCAGATATTTTCTTTGATGATCAGCAGCAGCATTGTGACTCAGCATCTCAGTACGTTCCTACTGGGCACGTCCCAAGTGGCATCAAAAATTTATAGCATTTTTAATAGAACTTATTTATTGCTTAAACTCACCATGAGATTTAATTGGTAAAATACATATTATTATTATTTAAAGTTTACTGATGTCAAATAAAATTCAAGCCATTAGAGGAATGAATGATCTGTTGCCAGCAGACTCTGCCCTTTGGAGTTCTTTGGATGCCACTATTAGTAATCTTCTTATCTCTTATGGCTATAAATATTGCCGTACACCCATTGTTGAAAGTACAGAGACTTTTTCTCGTGCAATTGGCGAAGTGACAGACATTGTAGAAAAAGAGATGTACACATGGGAGGACAATAATGGTAACTCTTTAACTTTAAGGCCTGAAGGCACAGCTAGTGTAGTTAGAATGATGATTGAGCATAATTTGCCGCGCGAAGGAATACAAAAGATTTTTTATAACGGTCCAATGTTTAGACATGAAAGACCTCAAAAAGGAAGATACCGACAATTCCACCAAGTAGGGGCGGAAGTTTTTGGAGCTTCTGATGCCAAAATTGATGCTGAATTAATATCTCTTACAGATTCACTCTGGAAATCTCTTGGAATCAATGCAAGATTAGAAATTAATTCACTAGGCTCAAAAGAAAGTCGATCCGCTTATAGAAATATTCTTACAGGCTTTTTTAATGAAAATATAAGCCAACTGGATGAAGATAGTCTGCGTCGATTAAAGTCAAATCCTTTAAGAATATTGGATAGTAAAAATAAAGACCTTGAGGTATTAATTTCAAATGCTCCAAAAATGATTGATCATTTAGATGATGAATCTAAAGAGCACTTTACTATTTTAAAAACCTATTTAAATAAACTAGATATTCCTTATGAGATTAATCCAAAACTTGTAAGGGGCTTAGACTACTACAATCAAACTGTATTTGAATGGATTTCAAATGATTTAGGGTCGCAAGGCACTATTTGTGGTGGTGGAAGGTATGATGGTTTAGTTGAAAAAATGGGTGGTAGCCCTACCCCGGCAATTGGCTTTGCAATGGGCTTAGAGAGAATAGCCCTTCTAATTCAAGACAAAAATAGTCAGCTTGATAACAAGAGGTGCCAACTCTATTTTGTTGTCCTAGGTGATAAGGCACAGATTGAGTCAATGAAGCTGTCCAAAAAAATTCTTCAGGCCCTCCCTAACATTACACTTAGTAATGACATAAGCATGGGGAGCTTAAAAAGCCAAATGAAAAAAGCAGATAAGTCTAATGCTGACTTCGCTTTAATTCTTGGAGAGGAAGAGTTATCAAGCAATCAGTTGAGTATTAAACCCTTAAAAGGCCAAGGAGTCCAGCAATCGATTAAGCTTGAGGGTATCATTCAGCATCTTCAGGAGATATTATGAAAAATTTTATAGAAATTAGCGACACGGAAGAAGAACAAGTCGACAAAATTAAAAAATGGTGGAATAGTAACGGCAAGCAAATTATTGGTGGAGCAATTCTTGGTCTTGCAGGAGTATTTGGCTGGAATTCATATGGTGACTATCAAGATAGTCAAGCTTTGAATGCTAGAACTTTATATTTAAGTTATGCATCAGATTCCACTAATATTGGAGCTTACGATAAGCTTATTAAGGATCACTCTTCAAGCAGTTACGCTGATCAAGCAACGTTCTTAATGGCTAAATATTTATTTGAAGCTGGTAATTATGCTCTTGCTCTTGACGCTCTAAAGCCTTTGATAAGTCGTGAAAATGTTGTTATCGCTTCAACTGCTATTTTAAGATCTGCTTCACTTCACTTGCAACTTGGTGAACATAATGAAGCACTTGCAATTCTTGATATTGAAGCTGGGGAAGGGTTCTCTGGTTTATTTTATAATCTTACTGGTGATATTTATTTGGATCTTAGCAACAAAGAAGAAGCTAAAAAATACTATAGCCTTGCAATTGAAAATATTACTGCTAACTCAAGCCTTACCCAACTAATTCAGATTAAGTTAGACGATCTGAATTAATATAAATTTTTAAAAAATTGTGAGCTACCCTATCATCTCATTGGTTGGCAGACCTAATGTAGGTAAGTCGACATTATTTAATCGTCTTAGTAATTCTCGTCAGGCACTTGTNTCTGATTTTGAAGGGTTAACGCGTGATCGTCAATACGTTAATATCGAGCTTGATGATGNCATTCATTGCACAATTGTTGATACTGGTGGTATGACACATGAGGAATCAGTTATTGATTCTGGGATACATGCTCAAGTGCTCAATGCGCTTAATGAGTCTGATGTTATTTATTTTATTGTCAGTAATAAAGATGGTGTTACTTCTCTTGATCTAGATATTGCTTCTCAGCTTAGAAAACTCCGAAAAAACATTATCTTAGTATGCAATAAGGCCGAAGGCTTAAATAAAAGTTCAGCTGCAGAATTTTATGAACTTGGTTTAGGGGATCCTTGCCTTATATCCGCTGAGCATAATCAAGGAATTCCAGATCTCATTGAAAAGACAATTCCTCTGCTTCCCGCTGCTACAGAAGACATAATCCCAGAAGTTAAGGGAATTGCAGTAGCTGTTTTAGGCAGACCTAATGTTGGTAAATCAACACTCATAAACCGGATATTGGGGGAAGAGAGGGTTATGGCAGTGGATCTTCCTGGAACAACTCGTGACTCGATTTTTATCCCCTTTGAACGCGAAGGTCAGCAATACACTTTAATTGATACAGCTGGAATAAGGCGCAAAAGAAGTGTTAGCGAAAAAGTTGAAATTTTTAGTATTATTAAGGCTAAAGATGCCATTGAAGATTCACATGTAGTGATTTTAGTTTTGGATGCGCACGAAGGAGTGACTGAACAAGATGCTACTCTTTTAGGAATGATAGCAGACAAAGGTCGTGCACTTTTAATAGTAATTAATAAGTGGGATGGTTTGGATGATTATCAAAAAAGTGAAGTAAAAAGAAAGCTCGACATTAAGCTTTCATTTATAAACTACGCCTCAGTTCATTATATCTCTGCGCTTCACGGATCTGGTGTTGGAAAATTATTTGGACCCATTAAAAGATCTTTTGAGCATGCTGGTGGCAGACACCCAACCTCGCAACTCAATAGAATTCTAGAGCAAGCTAATAAAGCCCACTCACCTCCACCTGTTGCTGGCAGACGACTTAGATTAAAGTTTGTAAATCAATCTGATGTTTTCCCACCAACTTTTACCTTTCATGGCAATCATGTTGATAGCGTTCCAAGTAGCTATGAACGCTTTTTAAAGAATTTCTTTATTACATCTTTAAAGCTTACAAATACGCCTGTAAAAATCCAATATAAAAGTGGTGAAAATCCATTTAAAGATAGGAAGAATATTCTTTCAGCCCGACAAGTTCAAAAAAAGAAACGCCTAATGAAATTCGTTAAAAAGAAGTAGAATTATTCTTTAAAAAAGTTAAAGCTGTGATTATCAAAACCTTTGGACTGAAAATTCAGAAATTGGAAGTGGAGGCTTAGATTTTGTAATAATTGACTCAACAATTTCTGCGGTAACTGGCGCCAAAGTTAGCCCAATATGGCCATGTCCAAATGCGTAAACAATGTCATTACCTTTACTAGATTGAGAAATAACTGGCTTACTATCTGGAATTGATGGGCGAAAACCCAGCCACTCCCTACTTGGCTTTCCTAGGTCTGGAAAAAAACTTAAAGCTCCTTTTTCTAAGTGATCTACTCTATNCCTAGAGATTTCTGGACTGAGTCCTCCCAGCTCAACAGTTCCAACAACTCTTAATCTTCCGGTCATTGGAGACATATAAAATCCCTTCTCTGCAGAGCAACAAGGTCTATTTAATAATGGATCATTCATATCATACTCAACATGGTAACCACGCTCAGCATCTAAAGGAATATTGTCTCCAGCCTGTTTTGCAAATTTCTTGGAGTATGCCCCAGCTGCTATGACTAGATGTTTAGAAATAATTTCTGATTTATCTGCTAAAGTTACTTTAATCCCCTCACTACTCCTTTCAATTCTATTGGCTGCTTTTTTAATAACTTGACAACCTTTTTTAACACTAGCATCTAACAATAGTTTTGTCATTTTTCCAGGGTCGCTCATGTAAGCTCCATCTGGGAAATAAGACGCACCGCCCTCAGAAAAATTCAAATTTGGCTCTAGCTTATTGAGCTCTGATGGATTTAACATTTCGGCATTTAAACCATACTTCTTCCGATTATTAATATCCTTCAAGCCAGACTCATAAGAAGAATCTGTTTTATATAAGTAGATATTGCCATTCCTATTTAATAAANATTTACCATTTATCTGATCTGCAAGCTCTTCCCAACGAAGTCGTGAGTTTGCCAAAAGATCTGTAATTGCCTGGGCGTTTTTAGCAGCTTGCTTGGGCATGGATTGGTACAAAAANCTAATCAGCCATGGNGCTAATGAGAGAATTTCAGAGTGCTTTACAGAAATAGGACTATTTTTATTAAACAATAAAGATGGTAGTTTTTTTATAATTTCAGGAGACCCAACAGGAAGAACCGCATATTCAGCTATTGTTCCAGCATTACCATAAGAGGTTCCAGTTCCTGGCTCTTCAGGATCTAAAAGAATTATCTCTCTGCCAGTATTAAGCATCTTTAGGGCAATAGCTAAGCCTATTACTCCTCCACCCAAAATAACTACATCAGTTTTTATCATTGGACAAAATTTTAATAATGTTTAAAGTTTAATACAAATAAAACTTAAGAGAGTATTAGATTATGAGCTTGTTTTGCTGCCTTGATAAAACTTTCAAATAAAGGATGACCATCTCTAGGCGTAGAAGTAAATTCTGGGTGAAACTGGCAAGCGACAAACCAAGGATGTTCTTTAATTTCAACCATTTCAACCAANAGGCCATCAGAAGATCTTCCTGAAATTTTAAGGCCGGACTCTTCAATTTTAGAGATAAGATTATTATTAACTTCGTACCTATGTCGATGCCTCTCTACTACTTTATCTGATCCATAAATTTTTTGAGAATGGCTGCCTTTAACTAACTCACACTCTTGACCACCGAGCCTCATAGTTCCGCCCAAGTGTGACTCTGAATCACGCTTTTGAGTTTCTCCATTTTCATCTTGCCACTCAGTAATAAGCCCTATCACAGGATACTCTGTGTTTTCATCAAATTCTGTACTGTTTGCTCCATCCATTTGCGCCATATTTCGAGCAAACTCAATTACAGCAACTTGAAGGCCTAAGCAAATTCCTAAGAAAGGAATATTGTTTTCACGAGCAAACTGAACTGCTTTAATCTTTCCCTCTATTCCGCGTAATCCAAATCCACCAGGCACTAGTACTGCGCTCATTTTACTTAAGGCGCCAGCACCATTTTTTTCGATCTCTTCAGAATCAAAATAATGAATATTTACCTTTGTCTGTGTATGAACTCCAGCATGAATTAGTGCTTCTGAAAGAGATTTATAAGACTCTGTTAAATCCATATACTTTCCAACCATAGCAATATCAACGCTATGATTAGGTCTCTCTAATTTTGAAACAACATTCTTCCACTCTGACAAGTCTGCTGCACCACATTTAATTCCCAATTTGGATACAACAACATCATCAAGGCCCTGCTCATGAAGATCTTCAGGAACCTTGTAAATAGTATCCTTATCCAAAGATATAAAAACTGAATTCTCAGCAACATTTGTAAATAAAGCAATCTTCTTACGATCTGAGTCTTCTAGTGCATATTCTGATCTGCAAATAAGGATGTCTGGTTGAATTCCAATCCCTCGAAGCTCTTTTACAGAGTGCTGTGTTGGCTTAGTCTTTAGCTCACCTGCGACCTTAATATAAGGAAGAAGCGTTAAATGAATGAATAAAGTGTTCTCACGCCCAAGCTCCAAACTCATCTGCCGAATAGCTTCTAAAAATGGTAGGGATTCAATATCACCAGCTGTTCCGCCAATCTCTACAAGGGCTATATCTGCATCATCAACGCCCTCTTTCATTAATTTTTTTATTTCATCAGTAATATGAGGAATAATTTGAACCGTTGCGCCAAGATAATCACCCCTTCTCTCACGCTCTATGACATTTTTATATACCCTTCCAGCTGTAAAGTTGTTCTTTTTCCCGAGTTGAGTTCGAACAAATCGCTCATAGTGTCCTAAGTCTAGATCAGTTTCAGCACCATCGTTTGTGACAAAGACCTCACCATGTTGAAATGGACTCATTGTTCCAGGGTCAACATTTATGTAAGGATCTAATTTAAGAAGGGTAACGTTTAGGCCTCGTGTTTCTAAAATTGAAGCCAGGGAGGCGGAGGCTATCCCCTTGCCTAAAGAAGAAACAACACCACCAGTTATAAAGATGTATTTTGTCATGCAAAACTAACAAAGTTTGAAATAGTTATGATACACAAAATTAGGTAGAATATGGGCACATCCAAACAAACAAATCACGATGGGTTATAGACAATTCGTAAAGAGACTCTTTCCATACTTAAAAGGCCATATTGGAAAACTTGCCTTTACCTCAATAATGATGGTTTTTGCTACGGTATTGGAGACCTCAATACCTGAAATTACGGGCCAAATAGTTGATACATTATTCTCATCTAATCGCTCTAGTGATGCTGCATTTTCATACTCATTAATTCTATTCATTGTGATTGCAATGAGCTCTATATTCGCCTTGATATCAATTAGTGCAAGCTCTTGGATTTCTAACAAAGTAATTTTAGACCTTAGAGTTGATATGTTTAAAAAAATTCTCAAACTCCCTAAGGCTTACTTTGATAACAATACAACCGGAGAGACACTCTCTAAGTTAACCTTTGATGTTGAACAAATCTCTGCTGCAGCATCAACTATTTGGCTAGAATTTATAAAATCTTCATTTACTGTTGTCATATTAACAGCTTACCTATTTTACAAAAATTCTCTTCTAAGCCTTACTCTTTTAATTCTCCTTCCACTCGTGTATTTCGCAGTAAAAATATCTACCGCTAGAATTAGANAAGGTTCAAAAAAAGTTCAAGAATCAATGGGGAAAATGACCCATCTTCTTGATGAAAATATTTCAGGGAATGACCTAATAAAAATATATAACGCCCAGGCTAGTGAGCAAAATAAATTTTTTAATATTATTAATATGATTCGCCAGCAAAGATTTAAAGTTGATATGGCAAGCGGTCTTAATACTTCGATAGTAAACGCTTTAATTGGACTGGCTTTAGGCTTTGTTGTTTATTTATCATCTACATACCTAGTGATGACTGCTGGTGATTTTTTAGCTTACTTTACTGCAATGGGTATGTTAATCAAACCTGCCAAGACTCTGATTAATATTAACAAACCTTTACAACAAGCAATGATAGCTGGAGTTAGTGTTTTTAATTTAATTGATGAAAAAGCTGAGCCTAATCTTGGTAGTAAAAAAATGAATCAAGCAACTGGAGATATTTATTTTGACAATGTAAGNTTCTCTTATTCTATCAATAAGCCCTCATTAAAAAATATCACTCTAAGTATCAAGCAAGGTGAGACAGTTGCACTCGTAGGCTCGACAGGTAGTGGGAAAACAACTCTAGTCAACCTATTAATACGCTTCTACAGCCCAACTGCAGGAAAAATTACTATAAACAATGAAGATATTAATAGCTATGATTTAGAATCATTCAGATCGAATTTTTCTTTTGTCGATCAAAATGTACGACTATTTAATGACACTATTAGTGGCAATATAGCCTTTGGGCAGAATGAAAAAATGCCAATGGATTCAATTATTAATGCAGCGAATGTATCCAATTCAATAGAGTTCATTAAAAAACTGGATGATAAATTTGACTCTGACATAGGTGAAGACGGCGTAACCCTATCAGGCGGTCAGCGCCAAAGACTTTCCATTGCCAGGGCAATTGCAAAAGATAGTGCTATTTTAATTCTTGATGAGGCAACCTCAGCGCTCGACTCTGCAACTGAAAAACTTGTTCAATCAGCAATCACTAAAATGCAGAAAGGTCGAACCACAATCATTATTGCTCATCGATTAAGCACAATTCAAAATGCAGACCGTATCATCGTTTTAAAGGAGGGTGAGATTATTGAGCAAGGCTCCCATGAAGAGCTTATCAAAGCCTCAGGGGAATACGCAAAGCTTAACCAGCAGCAACTTTAATAAATTAACTTTACTTATCTTTTATTTGATCTAGTGTGGCTGATGAACCGCTTTCATATGGTTAAGAAGCGGAGGGATTCTAATGCATTAAGCCACATTAGCAATATGAACTAGAAAAGCGTCCAGATTCTATTACTATCGAGCTCATCTCTGCACTGGGAAAGCTGAGTCTTATAGGTGTTAGATTTGCTTTCAACTTTTTTTGCGATATCAATTAACCAGGCTTTGCTTTCATAGCTTTTCTTATTAAAGCCACCATGGCCCTCATGNTATGCAAGATACTGGCGATATGCATCTGTNTTACTNATCTTAGAGCGNAATGAAGACTGGTTAGCATACCANCCAACAAAATCAATCGCATCAGCAAAATCATCTCTCTTAGCAGTCTTGTTACCAGTTTTAAGTTGATACCAGTCCCAAGTGGCTTTTTTAGCCTGGGTATAGCCAAATGAATCTGTTGGCCTTGCACCAGGTATGATTCCAAAAATTTTATTTCGTGGTGGTTTCGCTTTTGAAGCAAAGCGAGACTCTTGATGAATGATTGCCATCTGCAAATGCATCGGCACTTTCCATTTCTCCTCACTCAGCTTAGCTGCTCGATACCAACTCACCTTCTCATCCAGCAAATTACAGATATTAGTAACTTCTCTAGCAGGCGTTGAAAAACACCCAGAAACAGAAATTACAACTATCACACTTAGGACAAACAGTTTTTTCATTTAAGCAATAAAAACAAAGTAAGCAATAATCAACTGAAAAACCAATAAGACTCCAAACATTGCTTTAATATCATTATCAGTTAATGGCTCTGACTCTTGAGCAACCTTCTCTAACTTGACATCAATAGCAACTAAACCTTTGTCAGTGTTTTCAACTTTAAATTTAACTCTCGTATCACTTCTTAAACGTGATTTATTGAAAACATTTTTCTGGTGAACGAAATACTTTTCATTATCGTCACCCGTAATAAATCCGTAACCTTTTGTACCAAATTGGGCGACTATGCCCGTCATTTTTTTAGCCATTAAATTCTCACTTTTTGCAGACAATACACTGCTTTTTCAACAAAATCTACTCCTTGAAGTAGGAACATTGGCTCATTTTCAATATCACTAATATTTTGAAGTTCTTGACACTGAAACGAACCACCATATAGTAAGTCAACCTCCAATTTACTAACAGCAAAAGGCGGACCAACCCTTTGATGTTGAGGATAGTTCAAAGTTAACAATAACACCCTCACATCTTTTGATATTATATCATTTAAATGATTAACATATTTTTGTCTTAACGCCTTATCTAAGGCAATAAGTGAAGCACGATCATAAACAGCTTTGACGTTAACTAAGTGGCTTGCCTCTAAAGTAAAAAAGTCGCCACAGAATATTTGAATTCTATCACCCTCATAAAGTATTAAATCATTAACTTTGGAAACAGAATATTCTAATTTATTGTCGCTAAAAAACTGCTCAATAGCAATCTCACTCATCTCTACGCCGACAACTCTGAGACCTCTTTTTAATAGATAGAACATGTCAACACTCTTACCACAAAGTGGCACAAAAATCTTATCGCCATCGACTAAGTCAAGCTTTGAAAAATAATCAATCAAATTCTGGTTAACTTGGTCTGCGTGCCAACCGATTTTATTGTTCTGCCATCTACTGTGCCAGTCTGTCATATTTATTCCTTGATATAATAGAGAGTCATATTAGTTAATCATCAAACATTATGACCCATTTTAAAAGTGGCTGGTCAGATTATTTAAATCCTGAAAAAGACAAGCAATATTTCATTGCTTTAGATTCTTATCTTCAATCAAAATTGAATTTAAATATTTACCCGCCCAAAGACTCTTGGTTCAAAGCGCTGGAGTATTCAAGCTTTGAAAAAACCAAAGTAATCATCCTAGGACAAGACCCTTATCATGGAGAAGGTCAGGCAGAAGGCTTAAGCTTTTCAGTTCCAAAGGGTATTGTTATTCCGCCGTCACTTAGAAATATCTTTAAGGAGCTTCAAAGTGATGATGTGGGCTTCTCTAAACCGGAGCATGGAAATTTAGTCTCGTGGGCTAATCAAGGCGTTCTTCTTCTTAATAGCGTTCTTACAGTCGAGAAAAATTGCCCTGCTTCGCATGCCAGTCTGGGCTGGGAAAAGTTTACAGACCAAGTCATTAAAATTTTAAGTAGTCATAAGAATAATTTAGTGTTTATTTTATGGGGCGCTTATGCAAATAAGAAATCTGAATTAATTGACAGCAATAAACATCTGATACTTAGCGCTCCTCACCCTTCTCCCTTTTCAGCTTATAAAGGCTTCTTTGGCTCTGGGCATTTCTCTAAAACGAACAGTTACCTTACGTCAACGAATCAAAAAGCTATTGACTGGAGCATTAACCCATGAAGCTAATGATTGATGATGCAGTATGGGGTTATAAAGAAATCTTCTCTAGTTTTGGTGAAATTACTACCCTTCCAGGAAGGCTAATTACCCAAGAGAGCCTTTTAGATTGCGAGATACTTATTGTCAGATCAAGAACCAAAGTAAACAAACAACTCCTTGATGGAACCAAAGTCAGGTTTGTTGGCTCGACAGTAGCTGGGCTTGATCACATTGATGAAAAGTATTTAAAAGAAAACGCTATTTCATTTGTATCTGCCCAGGGCTGTAATGCTAATGCAGTTGCGGAGTATGTCATTAGTGCTCTTTCCAATCTAGCGAATGACTATCAATTTGATTTATCAACCAAAACACTTGGAATAATTGGTGTTGGAAATGTTGGCTCTAGGCTAGACTTTAAAGCAAAGCAACTTGGGATAACGACTCTTCTTAATGATCCCATCCGTGAAGCTATTGAAGGGAAAAATAAGTTTGTTGACCTTGGTGTTGCGCTAAGTGCTGATATTGTAACTTTTCATACCCCCCTAACATTTTCAGGGGCCCACCCTACTCACAACCTTCTTGGAGGTCAAAACTTTAACCTCATTAAAGAAGATACGATATTAATCAATGCTGCTCGAGGGGGCATAATTGATGAAAGCCTATGGGAAAAAACCAAAACAAAAGAAAATATAATAGACTGCTGGGAAAACGAGCCCAATATTAATAATAAACTTCAAAGCAACGCATACTGGGCGACACCTCACATTGCAGGGCACTCAATAGATGCAAAATTTATGGGTAGTTTTATGATTTATAAAGAGTTATGTAGCTTTACAAAAGCTCCATTTAATAATGAAATTGAGTCGCTTATTAACCCTCAAATAAGAGTCATTAATGAAAGCTCTCTTCATGAAACACTCAACTCAATATACTCATTCTTTGATGACCATGAAGTCCTCAAAGACAGTTCGAAGTTTGAAGATTATAGACGTCATTATCCTGAGCGCTATGAATGGAAGCATTTTTATACAAATTTTATTATTCCTCATAAATTATAGTAAGCTCATCCCCAATTATGTAATATATAATTAACATTAAGTATGTTATACATTACATTAAGTATGTTA
>JGI26261J51718_1000800_pt1 | contig 14928 bp, 14 predicted proteins | sample SaaInlV_135m_DNA_3_FD_51718 | JGI IMG/M metagenome (IMG submission 51718)
AAAAAAATCTTGTAGCAAATCCTTTGATTTTTCACCAAGAAGACCTTTATGAAAATTACAGTGATGATTTAAAGATTGATTAAGTGTTAGGTCAACTAACCCACCACAAACGCCTGTTTTAGGGTCACTAGCGGCGTAATAAACATTTCTTATTCTAGCGTGAAATATAGCGCCTAAACACATTAAACAAGGTTCAAGCGTTACAAATAAATCACAATCAACTAAACGATAATTTTTTATTTTTTTGCTAGCGGCATGTATTGCAATAATTTCAGCGTGAGCGGTTGGGTTCAACTTATCAATGCATTGATTAAACCCTTCACCAATAATATTGTCGTTCAAAACAACAACAGCTCCCACTGGTATTTCATTATGTTGCATAGCATTTTTTGCTTGTGTGAATGCCTCTTGCATAAAAAATTCACTTCTATCCGCATTCATTTTTTTATAATTCCCATTAGTCTTAAAAAATTAATATACTCTTTTAAATTGAATTATAATTACCAAAATTACTTAATTAAAGATATAAAGTCACAGATAAAAGATTAAACAATGAAAAAATTAGCTGATACCGAAGTTCAAATTGCTCCTTTGATTGCAGAAAGATGGAGCCCAAGGGTATTTGATCCAGAGTTTATAATGGATGAAAATTCGGTTAAATCATTACTTGAGGCTGCGAGATGGGCGCCATCATGCTTTGGAGACCAACCATGGAAATTTGTCATTTTTCATAAGAAAGATGCATCAATGTGGGCTAAAGCTTTGAATTGTTTATCCGTGGGCAATCAAAATTGGGCAATGGATACTTCACTACTAATTTGTGTTTGTGCGAATAAAAATTTTAAGCATAACGACAATGAAAATAAATGGGCTAAGTATGACTCAGGAGCGGCATCAGAAAATATTTGCCTTCAATCAACTTATTTGGGGTTAGCAGCCCATCAAATGGGCGGCTTTGATTCCGACAAAATTAGAAATTTAGCAAATATTCCCGTAGAATTCGATGTTGTGTCATTTATTGCTGTTGGAAAACCTCTTGCTGAAGACCTATTAAGTAACGAACAACATGAAGCAGAAGGAGCCAAGAGAAAAAGGCTAAAACTGAGTGAGATTTATTTTGAAAATGAGTGGAATAATTTTAAGGGGTAACGATGAGTAACTTTGTAACATTAACGAAAGATAATTTTAAAAAAACCATAGAAGAAAACGAGTTCGTTATCGTTGATTTCTGGGCACCATGGTGTGATCCATGCGTTGAATTTACACCTATTTTTGAAGCAGCAGCAAAGAAGAATAAAGATATCATTTTTGGGATGGTTGATATTGAGAAGGATAAAGAAATAGCTGATTACTTCCAAATTAAAGTCATACCTGGATTATTAGTTATTCGTGAGCGTGCCGGGATATTTGCACATGATGATGGCGAAGTTTCAGCTAAAGCTTTTGACGAGATTATTACTTGGGCTCGGGAATATGATATGTCTACAGTTAAAGATCATTATAAGAGAGAAGATAGCAAGAGAGAAGATAGCGGGCAGATTAATTAATCTTTGATTTTAGAAATTTTACAGGGTCAATAGACTTACCATTATCTCTAATCTCAAAATGTAATTTAACGCTATCGGTCCCTGTCATTCCCATAGTTCCAATAGACTCACCTGCAATTACATTCTGCCCCTCTTTAACTAAAATTTCTTCTTGGTAGCCGTAGATACTTAAAATATTCTTATCATGTTTAATTATTACTAGTCGCCCATAACCCTCAAGCTCTTCTCCAGCATAAATTACTCTGCCTTTAGCAATTGATCTTATTTGTTGCCCAGAAGCTCCTAAGATGTCCACTCCCTTTTTTTTAGATGCAGGATCAAAAGCATTAATGGGTTGTCCATCAGTTGGCCATCCCCATTTCCTATAATTTTGATTAGAGATTACTTCTTTTGTTTTTTTATAGGCTTTGTTTGAATATACTTTTTTATAAGCTTTTGGCCCCTCAATTTTTATCGGGTCACCAAGGATTAATTCAGGGGATGCATCTTGCTCAGTAATGGTATCTTCGTTATATGTTGAAATTTCGACCACATCGCCAGTATCACTTGCTTTCTCTTCAGCTTGCTTTTGTATAATGTCGAATCTTATCTTAATTGATCCCCTTTTTTCACAAAATAAGGTTTCTTTAGGCCGTTCGCATTTGCTAATTTTTTATAGTTCACCCCACACTTAATACTTATACTAAATATAGTTTCACCATTCTTTACGGTATAAACATCTGGACATTTAGGCGCATCTTTTTTAGTTTCAACGGATTTTTCTTTATAATCCCCTTCAACAGGAGCAGGTTTTTGGGCTGCACACCCATAGAAAAGAACCAGGACCCCTAAAATAAAGCTGTATTTTAATATGTGATTCATTTATTTATTTAACCCATTTTTTTGTCATTTCAATATTTCTAAAATCAGTAAGATCAGGATGGATCGGTGATATTGACACAAAATTATTTTTTAATGCATGAAAATCTGTTCCTGGCCCACCATCATTTGGCTGACCAACCTCCCCAATCCAGTACAAAGACTCTTTATTATTATGTTTTTTTTCCGTCGCTTTCTCGGCCGCATGCCTTTTACCTAACCGAGTAACTGAAAATCCTTTTAATTTATTATAAGGAATATCAGGAACATTTATATTTAAAAGACTAGCAGATCCATGAGTATTTTTATTATATAGTTTAATAAGGTCTGTAGTAACTTTAGCGGCGGTTATAAAATGCTTTGGATTTATATCCCCCATGGAAATTGCAAAAGATGGGATGTTAAGGAGATACCCTTCAATTGCAGCAGCGACTGTTCCAGAGTAAATAGTATCATCACCTAAATTTGGCCCATGATTAATACCAGAGATAACCATATCTGGTAATGTTTTCATTAGCCCTGTTAAAGCAATATGAACACAATCTGTTGGAGTTCCACTGAGGTAGTAAAACGAATCTTCCTTTTTTGTAACTTTGATGGGTCTATCAAGAGATAGTGAGCTACTGGCACCACTTCTATTTCGGCTTGGTGCAACAACTGTTATTTGAGAAATTTTTTCTAATTCTTGAATTAGAACTTTTATTCCTTTAGATTTATACCCATCGTCATTTGAAATCAAAATTCTCATTATTTTTTTTTAATTCTACAAAAAAATATACTGCTAAAAAAGAATAAGGTACCTAAAAAAATTTGATAAGAAGCCATATCTCGTGATACACCAAATTCACTATAAAACCTAACTATGCCTTCCATAATAAAAAGCCATATGAACATACTCGACCATTGGTAGGTATACCTGTTTTTCTTTAAAATACCAGGAAGGGGAATGAGTAAAATTAATGACTTAATCACCATCCAGGAACCATTACTATTTAAGGGGTTATAAAAAATCTCCCAAAATAAGTTTAAAAATATTAGCCCTATCAGGCAGAGTACAGATAGGTAATAAAGGCATGTTATTTTGTTGTTTTTAGACAAAGTTTAGCCAGTCTTTTTCCTTGGGCGATACAAATTTTCTTTTCATCTTCAGTCGCACCTTTTTTTTCTTCATCGCCTCTAACATGTGATGCACCATAGGGAGTTCCACCGGAGATTGTTTTTGATAGCTCTGTTACTGAATAAGGAATTCCTACAAGAATCATTCCCATATGCTGAAGAGGTAATTGCATTGATAATAGAGTTGATTCATTTCCCCCATGCATTGAGGCGCTTGATGTAAATACACCTGCTGGTTTATCTTCTAAAGCACCCTCAACCCACAATGAAGTAGCAGTTTCAAGAAAGTATTTAATCGGAGAAGCCATATTACCAAATCTAGTCGGGCTTCCAAGCATCAAACCATCACAGTTTTTTAAATCATCAAGTGTTGCAAATAAAGCACCCGAATCCGGAATATGCTCTTTTAGTTTTTCTGTGTCTGGGCTGATTTCTGGCACTGTTCTTAGTTTGGCTTCGGCACCTTCGATAGAATTTACCCCACGTGCAATATACGATGCTAATTCTTTAACCGCACCTGTCTTTGAATAATAAAGTACTAAAACCTCAGCCATTTAATTTTTTTTTGCTAACTGTTGAGCAACACCAATGTAGGTTTGAGGAGTTAACTGTAATAAATAAGCTTTATCTTGTTTAGAAATCTTTAAATTTTTAATGAAGTTGTAGATTTCATCTTGAGAAATTTTACCCTTTCCACGAGTGANCTCTTTCAGTTTTTCATAAGAATTTGCAATCCCATTTTTTCTCATTACAGTTTGGATTGGTTCGGCAAGCACTTCCCATGATTTGCTTAACTCTTCGTGGATAACGGATTTATTTACCTCTAGTTTGTTTAGACCTTTAATGCAAGAGTTATAAGCAATAATCCCATATGAAAAACCAACACCAATATTCCTGAGCACGGTTGAATCTGTTAAATCCCTTTGCCATCTTGATAATGGGAGCTTTTCTGCTAAATGATTTAATATTGAATTTGAAAGACCCAGGTTGCCCTCTGAATTTTCAAAATCAATTGGATTCACCTTATGAGGCATAGTGGAAGAGCCAATTTCACCCTTAATAATTTTTTGTTTGAAATACCCAAGAGATATATACCCCCAAATATCTCTATTAAGATCAATTAAGATAGTATTAATTCTAGATACATTCTGAAAAATTTCTGCAATAAAGTCATGGGGCTCAATTTGCGTAGTTAATGGATTATAGGTTAGCTTGAGTGACGAAATAAAGCTCTTTGAAAAAGCCGGCCAGTTTTTTTTGGGGTAGGCTGATATGTGAGCATTGAAATTTCCAACAGCGCCATTGACTTTTCCTAAAATCTCTTGATGTTTAAGCTGATTAATTTGCCTTTCTATTCGGTAATTAATATTGGCAAACTCCTTTCCTAACGTTGTTGGGCTAGCAGTTTGGCCATGTGTTCTTGAAAGCATTGGCAGATCAGAATATTTTTTAGAATTTACCTTGAGTATGCTACTAATTTTTTTAATGCTAGGGATGATTACTGTCGCAAGACCCTCTTTAAGCATCAAGGCATATGCTAAATTATTTACATCTTCAGATGTTAATGAAAAATGGATGAACTCATTTACCTTATCTAATTTTTTCTTTTTTAATTGGTTTCTTAGCCAATACTCAACTGCCTTAACATCATGATTCGTTTTTCTTTCTATAACTTTTATTGCCTTTGCATCCTTCTCATTAAAATCTAAAATAAGATGATTAAGGTACTTTAAAGCTTGATTTGAAAATTTTGGAAGCTCTTTAATCTCCTTATCATTGCTAAGAGCAAGTAACCATAGTATTTCAACTTTAACTCTATTTTTAATTAAACCAAATTCACTAAAAATAGGTTTCAAGCTTTCTGTTTGGCTAGAGTATCGCCCATCAATGGGAGAGATAGAAGTGATTTCAAAAGACATAAAAAACCTTTATTTAACTTAAGCCATCATTTTAACATTAAATAAAACAATAATTTTTCCTATCAAAAAAAATGAAACACGAATAACCTTTTGGGGAATCAATCTTTTTAATTTAAAATCTAGTCTTACAAAAAATTTAAAATATTAAAACCCAAGGATATTAATGCTTAAATCATACTTGTCTGATGAAAAAAAAAGAACAGAACAAGGCTTACCTGCGTTAGCTTTAAACGCAGAACAAACTGCAGAATTAGTTGATCTTCTTAAAAAGGATCAGCAAGGACAATCAGAAAAATTACTTGAAATCTTTATAAACAAAGTTCCTGCTGGGGTTGATCCAGCAGCCTACATAAAAGCCGCATTTTTAAATGATATTGCGACAAAAAAAACCGTAAGCCCATACATTAATCCTAAGCAGGCAACAGAATTATTATCAACTATGTTAGGTGGCTATAATGTGCAAGCGCTTGTTAAGTTGTTGGATAGTGATCAAGCAGAAGTCGCTGTAGAGTCTTTATCAAAAAGCGTTTTAATTTTTGATTCATACTATGATGTTGAAAAGCTGCATAAGAAAGGTAATAGGTATGCAACTCAAGTTCTTGAGTCCTGGGCCGCCGCAGATTGGTTTACAAAAAAATCAAAAATTCCTAACAAACTGAGAATGATTGTTTTTAAGGCTGATGGCGAAATTAATACTGATGATTTGTCACCTGCGCAAGAAGCATGGTCTAGGCCAGATATTCCTTTGCATGCAAAGTCCATGCTTAAGAATAAGACCCCAGATATTTTTGACATAATTAATCAGTTAAAAGAAAAGAAGCTACCCATTGTTTTTGTTGGAGACATTGTTGGAACTGGTTCGTCAAGAAAATCCGCAATAAATTCTCTGCAATGGCATATTGGAACACCGATCCCTCATATCCCAAACAAGCATACTGGAGGCGTGATATTGGGAGAGAAAATAGCACCGATTTTTTTTAATACAGCAGAAGATTCAGGTGCTATACCAATAGAATGTGAAGTTTCAAAATTTAAGACTGGAGATATTATAGAAATTGATTTTTTAAAGAAAAAAATTGTTGATGAAAGTAATAATATTTTATCTAGTTTTAATTTAAGACCTGAAAGACTTCTTGATGAGGCAAGGGCAGGAGGCAGGGTCTCATTAATTATCGGCAAAGGGTTAACCGAAAAATCAAGAAACACACTCGGTCTTGGCGCAACAAAAATCTTCATACAATCAACAAACAAAAAGCAAAAAAAACATGGCTTTACATTAGCTCAAAAAATGGTTGGAAAGGCTTGTGGAGTTGATGGGATTTCCCCTGGCACTTACTGTGAGCCAAAAATAACAACAGTTGGATCTCAAGACACCACTGGTGCTATGACAAGAGATGAACTTAAAGATTTAGCCTGTTTGGGTTTTAGTGCTGATTTAGTTATGCAAAGTTTTTGTCATACGGCAGCATACCCAAAGCCAGTTGATATTGAGCTTCAGCATACATTGCCAGAGTTCATGAGCAGTCGCGGAGGTGTTTCATTAAAAGCAGGAGACGGGGTCATTCATTCATGGTTAAATAGAATGATACTTCCTGATACGGTAGGGACGGGAGGAGATTCTCATACTCGGTTTCCTATTGGAATATCTTTTCCAGCAGGCTCAGGCCTTGTTGCATTTGCTGCTGCAATTGGTGTGATGCCTATTGATATGCCAGAATCTGTTTTAGTAAGGTTTTCTGGTGTGATGCAGCCTGGGATCACTTTGCGGGATTTGGTAAACGCAATTCCTTATTATGCAATCAAAGAAAATCAGCTAACAATTGGGAAAAAAGGCAAAAAAAATATTTTTAACGGCAAAATCTTAGAAATTGAAGGATTGCCAGACTTAAAAGTGGAACAAGCTTTTGAGTTCTCTGATGCCTCAGCAGAAAGATCTGCTAATGGTTGTACTGTGAGACTGGATAAAGAGCCAATTATCGAATTCTTAAAGTCGAATATCTATCTTATGGAAAAAATGATCGAAAATGGATATCAAGATGCAAGAACATTAAAAAGAAGAATTAATGAGATGAAGCAATGGATAAAAAATCCTCAACTGCTTCAGCCTGACGAGGATGCTAAATATTCATATGTTTTGAATATAGATTTAAATGCTATAACAGAGCCACTTGTCGCCTGTCCAAATGACCCTGATGATATTAAAAAACTATCAGAGGTTGCTTTGAATAAAATTGACGAAGTATTTATTGGAAGCTGCATGACAAATATTGGTCATTATAGAGCTGCAGGTTTTGTTATGAAAGATGAAGAGAAAGCCGTTAATGAGCTATGGATTGCACCGCCAACCAGAATGGATGAGGCACAACTTAAAAAAGAAGGAATTTATCAAATATTTGAGGATGTTGGTGCAAGAACAGAGATACCTGGTTGTAGTCTTTGTATGGGAAATCAGGCAAGGGTTGAGGATAAAGCAACGGTTTTTTCAACAAGTACAAGAAACTTTGACAACAGAATGGGTAAAGATGCACAAGTTTATCTTGGCTCAGCTGAGCTAGCATCAATATGCGCATTACTTGGCCATATCCCCTCCAAAGACGAGTATTTAAAATTCATGAAAGATAAAATAAATAAAAATTCAAGTGACATTTATAGGTATTTAAATTTTGATCAACTTACTGATTATAATAGTAAATTTATAGAGATTGTCCCCTTGGATTAATTGTAAGATGAATTATGATCCAAATTGTAATAGATGTGATCGATTAAGTGACTATTTAAGTCTTTCAAAGAAAAAATACCCAGATTATTTATGTAAACCTGTCCCTGCATTTGGGGATAAAAACATAAATCTACTTATTGTTGGTTTGGCACCAGGCCTTCATGGCGCTAACAAAACAGGACGCCCTTTTACAGGGGATCATGCTGGCATAATTTTATATGAAACATTATTCAGGCATGGCTTCTCAAATAAATCGTATTCAGAAAAGCAAGGAGATGGTCTAAAGTTAAATAATTGTAGAATTACAAACGCGGTAAAATGTCTTCCGCCTTTAAACAAACCAGTACCTTCGGAAATTAAAAATTGTAATCAATTTCTCAAATGTGAAATGGAGTCACTTGAATCAAGAACTATCCTACTTGCATTGGGAACAATTGCACATAACGCGATTTTAACTGCACTCAATTTAACTAAAACTAAATTTAAATTTGCTCATGCTGCAAGGCATGAGTTACCCAATGAACTTATTCTGTATGATAGTTACCACTGCAGTAGATATAATACTCAAACCAAGAGATTAACTACTGAGATGTTTAATAATGTTTTTTTGTTAATTAAAAAAGAAATAGGAGACTAAAAATGCCATATATTAATGTCAAGCTTGCTGGAAATTTAGATAAACAACAAAAGCAAGAAATAGCAAAAGAAATAACGGATGTCATGCAAAGAGTTGCCAACAAACCACCATCATATACTTACATTGTCTTTGACGAAGTTGAAACAGAGGATTGGGCAATCGGAGGCAATTTACTGGGGTAGTTTTGAGTGAATTAAAAAAAGAAATAAAAAAATTCCCAAACCTACCGGGTATTTATAGGATGATTAATGTTAAAAATGAGATCATTTATATTGGTAAAGCCAAAGACATTAAAAAAAGAGTGATCTCATATTTTGGAAAAAATCATTCGAGCCCAAGAACAAAAATGATGGTCAGTAATATTCATTCAATTGAATTTACGGTAACAAACACAGAAGCTGAAGCCTTAATCCTTGAAAATAACTTAATTAAAAATCACATGCCGAGATACAATGTGATTTTCAGGGACGATAAATCATATCCCTATTTAAAAATTTCAGATGACCAATATCCAAGAATATCTTTTCACAGGGGGGCTCAAAGAAAAGAGCAAAAATATTTTGGACCTTTCCCGAACGCACCAGCTGTACGAGATAGTATAAAGCTGTTACAAAAAGTTTTTTTATTAAGAGCCTGTGAAAACTCTGTATTTAAAAATAGATCTCGCCCTTGCATGGAACATCAGATCCAGCGATGTTCGGCACCTTGCGTAAATTTAATTTCAGAAGAGGATTATAAAGAAGACATTGAGCAGGCAATGATGTTTTTAAATGGCAAGGACACGAAAGTAATTAATAGCTTATCTGAAAAAATGAATATTTATTCAGAACAAAATGAGTTTGAAAGAGCGGCGATATTCAGAGACAGAATTCAAAGTTTAAGGCAGGTTAGGCTTAAACAATTTGTGAGTGATTTCAGTGAAAATGATGCGGACATTATTGCAATCGAAGAAAGGGAGGGGGTTTATTGTGTAAATTTAGTAATGATTAGAAACTCTAAGCATTTAGGAGATAAGAGTTTTTTCCCAAAAGGAGTTGTTGGTAATACAGATAATAATATTTTAGAGATTTTTATTGCTCAATATTACAATGAAAAAGNACCACCACCCGTTGTTATTATTGAAGAAAAAGTAAATAAAAGCTTGCTTGAAAAGTTTTTTGAATTAAAAAACTACAAGAAAATAAAAATTATTACTAGATTAACTAATGAAAAAAGAATGTGGATGGAAATGGCAAAGAAAAATGCCTTAATAAATATTAGTCAAAAAAGTAATGAAAAATTAAGTTTTAAAAATAAAATAGAAGCATTTACCAAGTTATTAAAAATACCCGCTAGCATGAATAGAATTGAGTGTTTTGATATTAGCCATATGATGGGTGANGGAACTGTAGCATCATGTGTAGTGTTTGATAAAAATGGAATTCAAAAAAAAGATTATCGTCGATATAACATTAAAAATAATAAGCCAGGTGACGATTATGCCGCAATGNAAGAGGTGCTTGAGAGGCGATANAAAAAAATTGTTGATACAGATGGGGTAAAACCTGATGTAGTTTTGATTGATGGGGGAAAGGGGCAACTGGGTATTGCAATAAAAATTATGAAGCAACTTGGGTTAGATGATATTGTCCTTGTGGGTGTGACCAAAGGTGAAAGAAGAAAATCTGGAGCCGAAACCTTACATATTGCTAATGGAAAAATTTTAGAAAATATTGATGTAAATAACGTAGGGTTTCAATTAATTATCCAAATTAGAGATGAGGCACATAGGTTTGCTATTACAGGTCATAGGGCCAGAAGAAAAAAATCTAGATTCACTTCTTCACTGGAGGAGATTGAAGGCATAGGCCAAACAAAACGAAAAAATTTACTTGTTTACTTTGGGGGTATTCAAGGCATTAAAGATGCTAATATTCGCGAGCTGTTATTAGTAGAAGGAATTAATGTAAAATTAGCAGAAAGTATTTACAATCATTTTCATTAAAGGGCAAGGCCGTTGAAAATTATCAATATACCAAATTTACTTACTCTATTTCGTGTCGGCTTAATCCCTATTTTAGTCATTATTTTTTATGTGCCTGAAAATACATTAAGTTTGATTGAAAAAAATACCTTAGCCACCTTTACTTTTTTATTAGCAGCAATAACTGATTGGCTTGATGGTTTTTTAGCAAGACGGTTACAACAAACATCAAAATTTGGGGCCTTTCTAGATCCAGTAGCTGATAAATTAATTGTTATTACAGCCTTACTCTTATTATTAGAGCTTGGGCGTGTGAACTCTGTGATCGCGTTAATTATTATTGGAAGGGAATTTACGGTTAGCTCCCTAAGGGAATGGATGGCGCAGCTAGGTAAGTCACAAAGTATTGCTGTAGCATTTATTGGGAAATTGAAAACAACCGCTCAAATGGCTGCAATCATATTTTTATTATATTTTGAAAATATTGGATTCATACCAACGCAAAAAATAGGAGAAATTCTGATATATCTGGCGGCATTGCTTACTGTGGTATCAATGTTTTATTACTTAAGAATNTCAATCAATGCTGTAAAAAAAATGTAACAACTTTTATATTAAAAAATATGCCATCATTGACAGTATGCTAAAAATAGCTAAAATACTGCCTTCTGTTTGCGGGAATAGCTCAGCTGGTAGAGCGATACCTTGCCAAGGTATAGGTCGCGAGTTCGAACCTCGTTTCCCGCTCCATATTTTTATAAAAAAGGGAATTAATTCCCTTTTTTTGTGTAGTTAAGGGCGCGTTAGCAAAGTGGTTATGCAGAGGCCTGCAAAGCCTTAGACGCCGGTTCGATTCCGGCACGCGCCTCCATTTGTATTGAGCAGTCTAAAAGTAGTGTTAAAATAACTTTTTTTTGCCCGGGTGGCGAAATTGGTAGACGCAAGGGACTTAAAATCCCTCGACCTCACGGTCGTGCCGGTTCGATTCCGGCCCCGGGCACCATCTATATATAATTCTGAATTATTTACGCTCCCTTAGAAGGAAAAAAAGAATCTTCAAGAGATACTAAATGAAGCTTAAAGAAAAAAAAATTAATCTTGCTGTTGAAAATGAACTAAATGATAGTGGTATTCATCCGGTACTTTCTAAAATTTTTGCTGCAAGAAAGATTGATAATTCAGAACATATTAACTACAAGCTCGATAAGCTTTTATCACCTAATTTACTTTTATCAAATATAGCTGTCGGTGAGTTTTTATGCCAGGCAATATTAGATAATAAAAAAATAGTGATTGTAGGCGACTACGATGCAGATGGTGCTACAGCCAGCGCATGTGGTGTGATTGGCTTGAAAAAGTTTGGGGGAAATGTTGATTTTATAGTCCCTAATAGATTTGAATACGGCTATGGATTAACGCCTGAGATTGTTGAGTTAGCTCTAAAAAAAGACCCTGATATTATCCTTACTGTTGATAATGGGATTGCAAGTCACGATGGGGTTGAGGCTGCAAATAAAGCAGGAATAGACGTAATTATTACCGACCATCATCTTCCTGGTAACTCACTACCAAAAGCTAAATTTATTGTTAATCCAAATCAAAAAAACTGTACATTCCCGAGTAAAAACTTATGTGGTGTTGGAGTCATGTTTTATGTCCTTCTTGCATTAAGAATTGCTTTTAGAAAAAAAAATAAGGACTACGAAGAACCCATATTAATTGACTTGCTTGATTTAGTGGCCTTAGGGACNGTTGCTGATTTAGTACCCCTTGATTTTAATAATAGAATCTTAGTTTCTGCTGGCATAAAAATTATTAGAGGCAATGCTTTCAATTTTGGAATCAAAGCAATTATTAACGAATCTAAAAAAAAACATACATATCTCAAGACATCTGATTTATCTTTTATCATTGCACCAAAAATTAATGCGGCTGGAAGGTTGAGCGATATGACGATTGGCATTCGATGTTTATTAGCAGAAAATTTAAACCAAGCATCAAATTTTGCTAAACAACTAATAAAATTTAATGAAAATAGAAAGCTTATAGAATCAGATATGGTTTTATCTGCAATTGAGGAAATGGATGATCATAAGTTTAAAACTGCTTATTCGATCGTTTTAGCAAATGAGAGTTGGCATCAGGGGGTGGTTGGTATATTGGCTTCTAGGTTAAAAGAAAAATATTTCCGGCCGACAATTACATTTGCAAATTTTAATAATTTTTTGATTAAGGGTTCTGGAAGATCCATAGATTCTTTTCATCTTCGTGATGCATTAGACTTAATATCTAAACGTTACCCTAGCTTAATAGAAACTTTTGGAGGCCATGCGATGGCAGCGGGTCTTACAATAAAGAAAGATAACTTTAAAAAGTTTGGTGAGATCTTCGAGCTCACCTGCCAAGAACTTATAACTCCAGATCTGCTAAATAAAACAATTGAGCATGATAAAAGTATTGAGTCTGAAGATTTAAATTATTCCATAGCCAAAATTATAAATGAACAAGTTTGGGGCCAAAGCTTTCCAGCTCCTTTGTTTGTAGATAATTTTGATGTATTGAATCAGGAGATTATTGGAGAAAAGCATACAAAATGCCTTCTCAGAAATAATAAAAACTATCAGGCAATATTTTTTAATAATAACCAGACACTACCTGATAAAATAAGGGTCGTTTATTCTATTGATGCAAATGAGTTTAATGGGAATAAAAACCTTCAAATTATTATAAAAAATATTGTGGAATGAAAAAAAAATCTAAAAAAATTGTCATTGGTAATATGAAAATGTATGGCTCTTTAGACTTTAATGAACATCACTTTAAAAGTCTTAAGAGTAAGTTAAGCTCATTCAATGAACTAAAAATAACCTTATGCGTTCCTTATCCTTATTTATTTCAAGCTCAGAAGATATTTGAAGGGACCAATATTCACTGGGGTTGTCAAAATGTAGCAAAAGAATTGGAAGGNCCATTTACGGGCGAAGTGAGCGCTTCAATGATTAAAGATTTTCAGGGTGAGCTAGTGATTGTTGGTCATTCGGAGAGAAATACAGCTTATTGTGAGTCCGACGAAAATATTGCTGAAAAATTTAATATGATAAAAAAACAAGATATGACCCCGCTTCTTTGTGTGGGCGAAAATCTTAATGAACGTGAAGCAGGAATAATGGAAAGAGTTGTATCTGAGCAAATTAAAACTATTTTAGATTTGTACGGAAAAGATATTTTTAAAGGATCAATAATTGCATATGAACCAATTTGGGCTATTGGTTCTGATTCAGCTGCAAGCCCTGAGCAGATTGAAAAAATGTGTGATTTCATCAAGCAGTTAATTTATCCAAATCTAACAGGGAATGATGATGTAAATATTGTTTATGGCGGCAGTGTAAATGCCAAAAATGCGGTACAATTATGTGAAATAAATGGGGTTGACGGAATATTGATGGGAAGGTCATCACTAGATGCAAATGAATTCTTTAAAATTTGTAATAGTATTCGTAAAATTTAATTAAAATTTAAAAAAGATATACAAAATATGGAAAATTTAATAACGATTATTCACGTAGTTGTTAGCCTGGGAGTAATAGGGCTAGTTTTAGTTCAGCATGGCAAAGGGGCTGATGCAGGAGCTGCGTTTGGTGGTAATTCTTCAGGTAGTGTTTTTGGAGCTCAAGGTTCTGGAAATTTTGTAACCAGGCTAACAGCGGTATGCGTAACAATATTCTTTTGTACGAGTATTGGTCTTGCATTTATCGCAAGCAATAAAAATGCAAGCTCCGCTGCAGACCAGATTCAAGAAAATAACTTACAGTCTGTTGAAACCAAAGAGCAAATTAATGAGTCAGAAGGAATTGGAGAAACCCAAGACATTCCTAATTAACGTGACTTTATTGAATTAGCCGTCGTGGTGGAATTGGTAGACACGCTATCTTGAGGGGGTAGTGACGAAAGTCGTGAGAGTTCGAGTCTCTCCGACGGCACCATAAATTTCAACAAGCCTTTATTAAACTAGGTAAGTATCTCTTTTTATGATTTTAAATCCTTATGAATCATCATATATCGGGCTAATTTTAGTTTTGCTAATGATATTTTTTGGGCGATCCTTTAGGGATAATTGGAAAAATAAAAAACATAAGTGGGTTCTTAAGTCATGGGTGTACGGATTGATA
>JGI26261J51718_1000806_pt1 | contig 14881 bp, 14 predicted proteins | sample SaaInlV_135m_DNA_3_FD_51718 | JGI IMG/M metagenome (IMG submission 51718)
GAATCGCACGAGATATATTTTATTTGTTTAATTGGGACGACAAAAATCTCATCCATAGTGGTCAATTCAAATAGCTCCAAATCGTCACTAAAACCATGCTTTTCTGTGTTTTCAAAAACTATTTCTTCATTATCAACAAATACCACTTTCAACCGATATAACATAATCTCTCCTAATTCTATTATATGACTTTTAGCCTCTAGATCTAATTAGGCAAAGCTACCGCTTCAAATTTTTCATGCAGAGGATTCCCCAAATAATCTTCTACATAATTTTTCAGGTACCCTTTTTCGTACAATTTTTTATTAGAAAGTTTAGAGTTAACCTTATGCAAAACCTTGAAGTTGCAGTTTGGAAACCGCGCCTTAAATTCATCAAAGGTAGTTCCCGAAATATCTTTTTCTTCTCCAGAGGAACCCTCCATAATGACCTTGGGAAGGAACACTTTCTTTTCGTTGGTCAACCTTCTACCAACATCGTCAAAAGTAAGCAAAGTACTACAATTGGAATCACCACCAAGCGTATCGTTAGGAACATACAAATAACGTGCTCGATTCTTTCGAAGTAAACTCATAACCTTGTATACATTCCCAGCCATGACCACCGCATCCTTTTTTTCCAACTCACAAGCATCAAATGTCTTAATAATTTTATTTCGGTTCAAAAAGGCTGTAATATCCGATTCCGTCTGAATCATTGTACTATTGGGTAGGTTGGCCTCGTAAATTTTTTTCGCCTCTCTAGGGAGAAACTTTTTACCTTGTCTCATCAGCATAGTGGTATCTCGATCAAGATATTTTAGCGGGGTAAGACACCCCATCCAAAGCAAACACTTCTTATTTATTTGTGAAACTTTGATTGCATCAGCATACATGGTATCCGGCCCAAACGAGTAAAAATTGGCTGAGGTAACCGCTGGGCCATCCAGGATTTTTAAAACCTGATCCACTGTAGGACCATGGGGCATCAGGCGCTTTCTGTAAGAGCCTAATGTAATTACCGAAAGTTCAAAGTTAATCCTTCCTGGGTATTTCTCTGCTAATCGATTGATCTCATTTGCGGGAGTATACCCGACGGTAAACAGGGTAATATTTTTATCCGTGCTATCCAGAAATTCATTCAACCAATCCATAGCACGGGGGTGTAAAAAAAGATCGGTCCACTCCATATACTCATTCCCACCGACAACCCAGTGTTCTGTTCCCGTGGGGTACGCCTGTATTTGCTTGAGTATATATTTCCAGTCTTCTTGAGTGGTCAGAGGGGTGTCAAAGGTAGTTCTATAACCAGTGTCTTTTTCGTAACAGAAAGCACATTTCACTGGACAGGTTTTGCCCAAACTAAGAGGGATTTTCCTGTCATTCATTTCGCGTCGGAACACCTCGTGCAACAATTCTTTATCCAAGATAAGTTCTCCCGATCAAACGATAAAAAAAATATTTTCGTCACAAAAGGTTATTAATTTTCCCAATCATTGAAAACTTTTATCAAATTCTCATCCACGGGGACTTCCTCCCTCTGTTCATCAGTCAATTCTTTAACTAATTGACTCACATGTACAGAAGCGCACCCCATAAAAGCCATACTTTCCTGAGCCAGTTTATACGTACCCTCTTTTAATTTTTTTTGAAATTCGTCCAAGTGATTTTTATTAAAAGGTTTAATCTCTATAGCTTTCTTAAAAGATTCTATCGCCCCATAAAAATCTTTTTTTTCATGAAGGTCTATAGCATCCTTCAATACATCCTGCGCCTCTCTAAATTCCTCAACTGTAACTGGTGTTCTATCCATAACAACTATAATCCCAATTAATAAAATTAATGGAAACAAACCGTTCTTAAAATAAAAGCTCCTTAAACTATAACTCTCGAAAAAAACATCCTGTGCCCGATAAATAAGAGCAAACCCACACTAATATTGGAGTGGATTGAGACATGTTTATCACCCCTTTAGCGCTGATTGTCAAGATGCCTGAATTAAATGCATTAAAATCTTTCTTGAGAATACAAATTTGAAATAACTAAAGGGGGCGGGAGAATATTTACTTTAGAAAAGAGACTCACATCACTATCTGTATAAGGACACTTCGTCCTAACATAGGGATCCTGAAAAAGTATCTTGCAAGTTAGGAATAATGACCTAGCACAGGTATTAAGCCACAAATCCGAGCCAGTAAGTTCCCAGCAATAATGGACCTCGATAGACTCTTGAAATGAAGATACCAGACAAAAAAACCCCACCCCATTTACTATGGGGTGGGTACCAGTCTTTCATTCAAACTTATTTTTCGGGAGGCTTAGGACTCGCTTCCTCAGTACAATTGCCATGTGGGCAACTCTGCGTGTGGCAACTCGATAAAAACATGGCTAACATCACTAAAACAATCATGCCGGCAATTCTTTTCATACTAGCTCTCCCCTAATTTTGTAAAGATCAAAGCCCGATTCAACATAAACAACTACTCTCATTTCCTTCTTGGACATCGCCTTTTAACAGTATTTTGAGAGTATTTCAATCTATTTTTTTATTTTTCTAAAATCAACTTTTTCTCCTAGTTGACATCACGCACAAGGATGCCAATTCTTGTTGGAATCTTAGAGTTTTGTCTCTACAATTCAACCACGACAACCCTTTAATAAAATATATAAATAATTTATGCCTTATGACTACGAATCTGATGCCGCGATTATTAAAGATCATCTGAACTGCATTCATATTGGCTCTGAAATTTTGTTTCTGCCTGAAATCGACTCAACCAACAATTTAGCCAAAAAGCACTCGAAAAATAATGCTCAAGAAGGTCTGGTGATTATCGCCGAGTCTCAAACTGGAGGCCGAGGTCGAATGGGAAGGTCTTGGCATTCGCCTCCGGAAACAGGAATTTATTTATCAATTCTCTTGAAACCCAATCTCAAGCCTGATCACCTTTCATTCATTACTCTGCTCGCCGGGGTCTCCGCCATCTCAACTATTAACGAAATCAGTCATCAGCGCTAATTTGAAGTGGCCTAACGACATACTCATCAACGATAAAAAAGTATGTGGTCTATTATGTGAAATGACTCAAGAAAAAGGGAGTTCCTTTTCCGTAGTTATCGGCATCGGTATAAATGTCAATCAATTACCAGAGCAGTTTCCTAAGGATTTGAAAAAAACAGCCACCTCTCTTAGGATAGTAAACGGGTCACCAATAAATCGACTGACCGTGATCCGGTCATTGTTAACAACCCTAGATCGTGAGTACCGTTTTTTTTTAGCTGAGGGTGGACATTCGGTGATTAAAAAATGGAAGCTCAATACTGACTTATTTGGGAAAAAAGTCTCTGTTAAGCGGGGATCTGTCATCATTACAGGCACCGCTATGAATCTTGATGAATTGGGTCGGCTTGTCCTGCGCCGAGACAACGGGCATGCCGAGGTTATTGACTCTGGTGAGGTCACACTAGGATAAATTGGAAGGAAAAACTGCTATCAAAACCCAATGTGTCACAATATTATTTCTAGCGAACAGCTAGAATCCATCTTTACGATCCATAATCGGTGGTCCACCACCCTTGGCTTTTCTTGCTTTTTTCTTTTCCTCTCGAATTCGATGCTCTTCATCTAGATCGCGCTTATTTACTTTCGACACGAGAAAAACCATTAGTGGATAGGCTGGAAGTGACATTACTCCCCATGCCAACATAAATTTTGCCTGTGTTGAAATTGGGGCAGTCCCCTCACTTTCTGCCCCACCCGCTATGGCCAAACCTATCATCATTCCTAAACCCATGCCAAGGAGGGAGGATATGGCCGTCTTGTGTAGGATTTCATTTTGATATAGGGTTGGAAATATTGGAAATTCCGTTACATACGCACCCAAGATGCCAAGCGTAAACAACATGAACATTACAGCCATCAAGAAGTCGTTAGTGATAGCAACAGTAGCAGCTGCAAGGTACGCTGGCGCCCAAAGCCCCATAAGGAATGGGTTCTTTTTATAATCCATAAAATAACTCCGTTTTCAGTAGAGATCAGGCATAGGGAATTATACCCCATTCTCGGAACAAGAATATAACGCCTCGTCAGTAGCAACGCCTGTTTGCTAATTTTTCCCGGAAGGCCATGGTAGATTTTGGTGTAATCTGTGTCAAGTGCAAATCCCTGTCTTTGCAAGGGATTTAACCGATAATATTAACAATAGTCCAACACACGGAATGCCCATTTAGAATTCATTTATAATGATTGCTATAAGCTAAAGAGAAAAGATAGGACTCAAGAGGGGACGAATGTGCCAACTCTGGACCGCCTCAGAGAGTCTTTATTCAAAGTACAGCTTTACTGGGATTTTAACTAATAATTTTAACGTTTGTTTCAAAATTTTNAAAATCCAAGTTTCCGATAGATCTGTAATTAACTTANTCTAAGAAAATTGAATCAAATGTCAGGGAATCGAACGCCACTCCCTTCACNGATGCCAACTTGCACCATGAAATACTCTTTTTGCCTTTAATCCATTAAGTCGCCCCNCTACTCCTTAACCTATCAGCTACCCCAAGAAGTTGAACTAATCTCACAATCCTTATAAAATGAATGGGTTATTTTCAAATCTCTCCATTTTTTGAAAGAACCCTAAAATTAAAAAAGCCATGTCTCGAAGGGATTACTATAAAATTCTTGGTGTTGCCAAAGATGCGAAGNCCAGTGATATAAAAAAAAGCTATCGTGAGCGAGCTAAAATATTTCATCCAGATGCCAATAAGGGAAGTAAAAAATCAGAAAACCAGTTTAAAGTTTTGTCTGAGGCTTACAATGTTTTAAGCAATACTAAAAAACGTAAGGAATACGACCGAGAACGCTCTCAAAAGGACTCTCACAAAAGAGGTCCATCAAAAGGGTGGGGTTCATCGGAATCTGATCGCTGGGGATATGGATTCGGCAATCGAGAACCACAGGGTCGACCTCGACAGGACGGACCATTCGGCCAAACAACAGCACAAGATCCTCAACCGCACGACCCCAATGCTCCTACTAGAGGATTTGACCTTCAGTTCATGGCCGATGTAGATTTTGTTACTGTTGCGCTCGGGGGAACCATCTCCTACAATTACGAAAAATATGCCCGTTGTGTAAGCTGCGAAGGGACTGGTGAAAAAACATGTGCGGAATGTGGAGGGAAACGCCAGATTGTAAAAGAAGCTAATTTAACCGTCAAAATCCCCCCTGGGGTTGCAGATCAGTATGTCCTTCGTCTTCAAAATGAAGGAGGAGAAGGGATGAATGACGGCCCGCCAGGAGATTTGTTTCTAAAAATTTGCACCAAGCCTCATCCTATTTTTAAACGAAAAAAAAATGACATCTACATGGAAGTTCAGATTNCTCCAGAATTAGCAGAAAATGGAGGCCCCCTTGATATCGAAACGCTAGATACCGTTAAGACCATAGAAGTCGAAGAGAGCACTCTTACTGGAGAGGAACTTCGTATCCCTAAAAATGGAGCAGCCATTTTGTGGGGGAAAAAACGGGGTGACTTAATTATTAAATTTTCAATAGTGGATTCCAAAATCTAATGAAATTTATTTTTATAATTCTCTTGATAACTTTTAGTATTGCTGTCTTAACTGCTTTTATTTTAAGAAGTAGAAAGCGTGGAAAACGTGCCCTCTACGTGGGAGGAAAACCAACCATCAAGAAGAAAAAAACCAAACCCAAAGTCTCCAAGGCTAAGATAATGGGCCCGGAGAATCCAGCATGGGTCAAAATGTATGCCGAGGAAATGGCCAAACGCAACACGGCACAAACTACAGCAGTAGTCAAAAAATGGTTAAGGGAGGGATAACTGGGGGAGGTTTTACTTCTTTTTCTCTTGCGCCCAAGCCTTGGCTCTAGCCCTAAAAGTGGCTTTGAGTTCTTCTGAAACAGGCGCTGGACTCACAGGACGGGGCCCTGAACCGGAGGATTTGGGTGCCACAGTCGCAGCATCAGTTTTTGTAGTAGACCCTTGGGCGGCTGGTTTGTCTCCCTCCGCAACGGGTTCAGCCGGAGCTGGTTTTTCTCCAACTGCAGCGGATGCTTCACCCGGCTTGCTAACAAGTCTCATCGATGACCAAACATCGTTTCCTGGATAGGGGGTATCTAAGCCTATTTTTAAGTCATATCGTATGATTTGATCATCGGAGCACTCACTAATCCAAGTGTTCGCAACACAACCTGCATCAAAAATCGGGTCAAGAGGAAACATTGTTCCATTTTTATCTCACAACTTTTAGTCCCTGTTTTGTCAACGAGAGTGGAGGCTTCCTGTTTATTGGGAATCCTCCAATTATCGATTCCAGCGTGCTTTTCTTTATTGATCTGATCCACATAAGTCCGGTGATCCTGCCAAGTATAAAATTTATGGGTATCCAACCAAGCATCTGCCTGTTTCCATATTAACCCAGTATTAGGATCGGTAACTGTTCCGTCACCATTGTCAGCAAAAGGCTTTAGTTCGGGGACTGGTTTTTTTCCAGGAGCTGTTTTCTTTGCAGGGGCAGTTTCTTTTACAGCGCTTGGTTCTGCTGTTTTATCTGATGGGGGATCAACTTTCTCAGAAGGTTCTGCCTCAGTCATACTACAATTCCTCAAGTTATCTTAATATTTTATTCAGGAGACCACGCAAACTAAAACTAATGCTGAGGATACTTTTTTAAAATTTCATCTAAGTCTTTTTTAGATTGGGTCAACATACTCAACATATCTCCAAGCTCTATCGCAGAATAAGAATCTAAACACTCTTTATAGTTTTCTCTATAACTGAAAGCGTTGCACTGAATCCACTTCATCACTGCATCGTCCCCAGACCCGTCACTGCATTCATTTTTTTTTCTAGCCAACAAATTCGTTTGTGAAATGCGTATGATTTCACAAACCAAATCGTCTTTGATTCTGCTCACCAGCTAACCTCGTTAACATATCAAAACTACCATAATTTGAAATTTGGCCAATTTATAACGATTTACAACACTTGTCAATTCGATATTTCTAAGCAAACTTAAGCTTAAAAAAAAAAACCGTCCCGATACATCTCGGAAGCCTCTAATCTGCTTTCTTTTAAAATAATACCTTATTTTACCTAGACTTAAAATCAGTTAAAAGAAAATATTCTTTAAACTTAGATCATTAGATCAAATAACATTTCTACCCTGAAAGTAACCTAATCAGCCAAATCGAGTTTTATTTCTCGGATCCAGACCATCTCTAAGTCTATCACCTAAGAAGTTGAAACTTAAAATTGTAAAAAAAATAGCAAGTGACGGGAATAGAATAAGATGAGGATAAAACTTTATAGACTTCCAGCCTTCATTAGCCATTGTTCCCCAACTACTAAATGGAGGAGCAACCCCCAGCCCGATAAAACTTAAGGTTGATTCGGCTAAAATTGCTACAGGAATTCTGAAGGTCAGGGTGACTACCACCAAACCCAAAATATTAGGCAGTATCTCCTGCATTAGTATCCTTGGGCTACTCGCACCCAGTGCACGGGCAGCTTCTACATAAGTTTTTTCTTTGATTCGTAATACTTCTCCTCGAACCAAACGAGCAACTGTCACCCAGCTCACAAGCGTAAGGGCAATGAACATTCCTGCAACACCCCTCCCCAACATAACTGTGACAAGTATAATCATCAGCATGTCTGGTAGAGCAAATATAACATCTACCACACGCATCATGAAACCATCTATCCGCCCGCCAATGTAACCCGAAATAGAGCCATAAATTGTTCCTATTACAAGCGCTAGCAGTGTAGTTAAAATGCCTATAAATAAAGAAACACGTGCGCCATATATAAGACGCGAAAATAAATCACGACCCAATCTATCAGTTCCCATTAAATGACTGAAGGTAGGTGTTGCTAATGTATTAAGTGTGTCCTGAGTTTCATAGGAGTACGGAGTAATCCACGGGGCAAATATCGCCGAAAAAAAAACTACGCCTAAAAACCCAAAGCTTAATTTTGAAAAAAAACTCACACTCTCACCCTTGGGTCAAGCCACATATAAATAATATCTACTAAAATATTTGCAAGAACAATTAACACAGCATAAATCAAAGTCACTCCCATAATGAGTGGGTAGTCTCGATTGGTCACAGCAGTAATAAAAAAACTCCCCATACCCGGGATCGAAAATATAAATTCAATCACAAACGAACCTGTTACCAACCCAGCGGTTAAAGGGCCTAGTACTGAAATTATGGGGAAAATCGAATTTTTCAAAGTGTGTTTGAAAAGAATAACGGATTCTGTAAGCCCTTTCGCACGAGCCGTTCGTATATAATCTGAGGACAATACTTCCAGCACTGCAGAGCGGGTCAATCGAGCGATATACCCACTAAAAGGTGCGCCTAAAGCTATTGCAGGCAAAATCATGTGACGCGGCCCTTCCCACAGGGCTGGAGGCAACCATTGCAATTTATGAGACATCAACCAGACCAGCACCGTTCCCAAAACAAAACTGGGGATAGAAATCCCCAATGTCGCATAAAACATACAAATTCTGTCAATCACAGAATTTTGACGGTAGGCCGACCACACGCCCATTGGAATACCTACTCCCATAACAACTAGCATGGCCAACACCCCTAAAGTTATCGACACCGGGAATGTATCCAATATGATATCAGCAACATCCCGGCCAATATATTTATAGGAAGGCCCCATATCACCCTGAACCAATTGCTTTAAATAAAGTAGATATTGAGTAGTTACGGGTTGGTCAAGATGATACTTAGCCTGAATATTGACTAGAATTTCTGGGGGAAGTTTCTTTTCTTGATCAAATGGACCCCCCGGAACCACACGCATAATAACGAAGGTAATCGTAGACACCACAAACAAAACCGGGATACCGTGCAATAATCGTTTGAAAAAATATATCAGCATATATCTTTTTATAAAAATAAAAACCAAGCTCTTAAATACTTAACAAACGCGAAAAAAAATAACTACCGCAACATCCCTTAACATCACTGCTTCATAAGTTTGATGATATTACCTGCCGCGTATGTACGCACTACCTCCTCAGAATCTTCCAGTTTACTCAACAATAATGGGAATGCTCTAGCCCCACCCATCATACCAACGGCTCTTGTAGCCGAAGTTCGGACTCGGATATTCTTGTCCATAAGTGCAATTGAAAGCAACTGCTCTCGATTTTGAATCTCCAGTTCCCCAAGTATTCTTGCCGTTGTACTACGTATTCCGTAATCTGCATCTTTGATCGTATCTAAAAATACTTCACGGCAAAAACTACTTCCTTTTCGAACTAAAGCCACTGCTGCTGACAAACGCACCATTCCATCTTCATCAGAACAAAGAGAACGGAGTGCTTCAAGCCCAGAAGTTCCTCTTAATGAGCCAAGAGTAAGTGCTGACTGATATCTCAGCGAAGAATTATGGTGTTTCGTTAAACTTAGTAACCGGGGTAGCATGCCCTTGTCTACTTTTTTGCCAATTGCTTTTAAACTGTAAAATATAATTTCATCCTCACTCCCATTTAATAGACCCTCTAGATACGGAATCACTTTTTCATCATTTAACTTACCGAGATAACCTATGGCCTGATAACGGTCAATAGAACTACCGCCCTTGAGTCCATCTAAGAGAATATCTAGTTGACTCTCATCTCCCAACTTGAATAACGCCCCTGCGGCAGCGTAACGTACTGTTCGGTCTGGTGATTCAAGGTGGGGTTGGATGATATTTTCCAATGCCTCATCGCCCAACTCTCCCAACATTTCAATAGCGGCACCACGAACCCATATATTGGAGTCCTTGCTCATGTGAATAGATATAGCGCGAGCTTCATCCAATGAAATCTTCTTTATTCCCTGCAAGGCAAATAATCGCGTTGTATGATACGAGTCTTTCGCTGCTTTTTTTAGGAAAGGAATGAGACCAGAATATTCTGATTCACCCGCAGCGCGGGCAGCAGCACTACGGATAAATGCATTTTCACTCTGCAAAGATTTTTCTAAAATTTTTATAGATAATGTACGAACACGATCCATTACCTTCTGAGGTTTTTCCTTTGCCTTTAATGCATTCCCCGGAAAAGACAAAAGCATGGCTACAACTAAAAACAAGAGCCCTGATTTCTTTGACATAATCATATTTTATGAAACCCTAACTGTATTTATTAACGATTTCTCGGTAAAAAAACTCATCTTCCTTTTTGCCACGTTTTTTAAATCCCTGAATCAAAACAGAACATTTTTCTACTAACGAGGAACGGGTTAATTTCAATTTCTCTTGATCGAGTGAATTCTGGTCCAATAACTTTTTTAAGGCAGCGACTCTAAATCTATCCATCCCCCAATACTTGCGCGATAACTGGTCTTCATGACCACCCTGTTTGATAATAAGTGGTTCTTCAATAAAGTGGAACGCATATTTCACTGCGATTCTCAACCATAAATCATAATCCTCGCAGGCAGGAAGCGACTCATCAAAGTTACCAATTTCACTAAATAACTTGGCACGAATCATAACTGAAGAAGGGCTCACGATACAAAGGGCCAAACAATGACGAAATATATCCCCAGTATACTTACGGTGCTTGTTCATTTGGTTTACCCTCACCCCATTTCGAACCCATATTTCATCGGTATAGCAAACCTGATTATCCGTATTACTTTCCATCCAATGTATTTGAATCTCCAATTTTTTCTCTTTCCACAAATCATCAGAGTCGAGAAAACAAATAAATTCCCCCTTTGCACAGGCGAGACCTATATTACGGGCTTTAGAAACACCAGAGTTTTTTTTCATAGGTAGATACTGTGCACTAGGAAATGATTCTATTACCTTTGAAGTGTTATCGGTAGAACCATCATCGACGACTATGAGCTCAAAATCTTGATAGGTTTGACTGACTATCGAACGCAAGGTTCCTTCCAATCGGTTGGCGCGATTGTATGTAGGCACGATGACTGAAACTTTCGGTGAATCGTTCACGTTACAATAAGGTGAAATAGGGACTTTTTATTCTGTTCTTCCATAAGTTTTAATCTCTACATGTTGATCTCGCGGTACGAAACACCCCTATGACAAAAAGATATGAAAAAGTCTTAATACATCAATCATATAGGTTATTCCTGTAAAAGTTGAGTCAGGAAACCAATAAGTATTGCCTTGACAAAAACACTAAATTCCAATAGAAATATACCCTTCCCATACTGAAAAAGTCAGAAAAAACAGTCCGCTATGGGAACTTTGACTAATAATTTCTTAGACGGTTCATCCATTATTGAGTGTAAGTTTATTTATGGATTTTAACGACGTTACAAATATTTTCAAAGAAGATCTTTTGCGGGTAGAGCGCTCAATACAGGAAAACTATCAATCAGACGTTCCGTTGATACCAGGTATAGGTGACTATTTACTCAAGAATGGTGGAAAACGCATACGACCTCTTCTGCTTATGGTTGGGACCAAGTTATGTGGTCGTGACGTAGATGAGAGAGTTATTCGGCATGGTTGCGTAATTGAGTATATCCATTCGGCAACATTACTTCATGATGACGTCGTAGACCAGACCACCATCAGGCGAGGACGCGAAACAGTTAATGCAAAATGGGGAAGCGATGCCAGTATACTTGTGGGTGACTTCCTAATTTCACGATCCATTCTAATGTTGGCTGCTGATTGCGACTCAAGGATAATCAATTCGGTTTCAGAGGCAACCAAGCATCTTGTAGAAGGCGGAATTATGGAATACAGTCAGGCTCGGAAGTTATCCGTCACTGAAGAACATTGTCTTGATGTTATTCATCGCAAGACAGCATCCATGATGTCTCTCGGTTGTGAGCTAGCAGCATTACTTTCTGAAACAAACTCTGAGCAGGAAAAGGCATTAATTGCCTTTGGCACACAATTTGGCATGGCATTTCAACTTATGGATGATGCTATGGATTATGGCAGCGAAGAAAACTACTAGGCAAACCACCAGGAAATGATTTTCAAGAAGGACACGTAACACTACCCCTGCTTCATTTGTATGAGAATTCCAAAGCTTCTCTTAAAAAAACAATTGAAGGCTTCGTTAAAAATGAAAACCTCACACATGAAGATTTTGATTATGTTCTGGAACGAATGCGCGAAGCCAAGTCTATCGAGTACACCCTAGAACTCGCGCGCAACTATATTGAACAAGCAAAATCATCCATCAGAACCGTTACTTTCCCCCAACCTGAATACATCAAATCTCTTGACGCAATCGCAGATTATATTTACGACCGACATGTGGCAATCCAGTCCTAACCAAAGAGTATAGTCCCAGTTTGTTAGCCACTAGAGTAATTAGCCTTGATACGCGTTGCGCAGGGTATGCTCTTATCTAACCTTAAAGAATGCCGATACTATTAAAAAAAACAAATCGGCATTTGACTAAAAAAAGCCGCTATCAAAAAAACTCATGTTCTCAGATGCATCACTTTGAAGTAAAAGGGTATAACTGAGATAAAGAATAAAAAAAAACCCTTCCCAAAGCTGGGAAGGGGGCTAACTTGTTAAGCCAAGATCAACCGACGTAGGAACACTTACTTGCAGGTGTACGAGTATCCATATTTTTACCACGAAAAGTATGGTCGTCAATCTCAGCAGCACAACCAATCATCCGACCAAACAAAAACGTTGCAAAACTTGAGGTTTCGATATCCGCTTCGGCGAGATTTCCTGCTTTGTATTCACCCCAAACCATCTTGAGTAAAATGACCGCAATGACCGCATCGATATTTACACAGTATACGTTTTTACTAACCTTGGTTTTAAACATTGAGTTCACGATCGAGTGATAATAATCAAGGAAGACATTATTGATCCCTTTTTCCTCAAATAGTTTGCGAACAAACTCTTCTCTCGGGTCAAAATTAACATCCTTTCCTTTGAATATAGGATGATTGATACATGGGACCTTAGCGTACTCTAAGTTACCAATAGCTTTTTGCTCAGCTTTATAACTTTTGTATTTATTTGAGTACTCAAGAGCCATAGCATCGAGATCAAGTCCGTGATTCTTATCATCCGCGGATTTGAGGCTTGTGCTTTTGAATTGTTCGATCAAGAATGCTGCTGCCTCATAACCGTTACCACCATGTGCAAACCCAGTATGCGTGAGAAATCCAATAAACGCCTTGTTGACCTGCACACGATCTGGCATTTCAGGTCCATCTGCGCTCACAGCCCCTTTAGAACCCTGAGCAGAGATAGTGCCAGGTCCATTGGTTATGATCAATCCTAGAAGAACTTGGAACTCAAATAATTCATCATCGGTCGGCTCGCGCCCCATGAGAGAAAGAAACGCAGTTCGAGTAAAAGAAAAATTAGGGATCAATTCCTCTAACTTAACTCCACAGAAGCTATCTTCGCAATGCTTATCAGCNGAAGCAACAACTCCTACTATGGTGCTGTAAATGCGTGAATACCATGGGAGCCGAGTGATGGTACCTTTGGTAATCTTCTTGGATTTAAGTCCACCCCAGCCAAGCGTTGTCCAGATAGCAGCAATCATAGCATCTGTAGAAGGCTTGCCCCCCTCTTGCTTTGCAAAATCCAGTAAAAACTTGATAAAGATCGATTGTGCATCCTGAGCAAGATAGATGGCCATCTTATCAGCACAAGTATCATCATCAGCAGCTAGTAGAGCATCCTTATGTGATTTGGCGGAATTNAATTCTTCCTTATAGTCGTAATTACCAGTCGGGTCACTAAGCTTGGAAAATTGAAATAAACTTAATAATGCTTTCGCTGCATCCATTGCTGGTTCAGCCATTTTTTTTCCGACGATAGCAACAGCCCCAGAGACAACGGTATTCGGAGAGTTTCCATTTTCACGTGACGCTTCAGCTGCAGCTATGGTAGCTTGACCACACTGGTTAACATAAGTATTGAGTGCAATATTCGCAATTTTTTCGCCATACTCATTTGGGTACTCGCGACAAAGAGCAAAGACTAGATTAGCTTCAAAAGATTTTGTAGATGCATCAAGAATGGAAGTTTGATGGATTTTCGAAACCTGTGTTTTCGGATCCATCATTGAAGCGCCACTTGTGTCCTTGAGTGTTTCTCTGCGGTATTGTGCACCCACCTGTTTGTCAAGAGCAGCAATCTGTTCATTGTAGGGAGAGATGGCCTCAACAACTGGCACATCCAATTCTTCTGGAAGGTTCAGCCCCTGATTGTTACCAAACCAACTCTTGAGAGAAAGACTACCCTTTGGAGCAAAGTCAGGATCTTTGCCATTTAACTTCATAACAGCCGTTAATGCTTCTGGAATATAAGCTATATTAGTTACAAGGGCTCCTTTTTTGGAAGCAATTGGATTTTCTGGCGTATAAATACCATCTACACCAAAATACTCCATAAACCACTTTTCCTTCGCAAGGGCGTCATCACCAGAACCTGCAAGTGACCCTGCATGCCCGCATGCTTTACTCAACTTTGCCTTCCACCTGCCAACCACACAAGCAACTATTGGCTTATCCGTTTTAATATCTTTCTCGTAATATCCCCCTGGCTCACTATACATAACGGCCGCCTGTGAACGGTCGTCTCGGTCTAACGCATAAAGAAATTCCTTAGGCCCATATTGGATATAAACGTCCTTACCACTCGATACTGAAGTTGTAGTCCCCCACCCTGCTGTTGCAAGGTAAACCGCAATGGTCGTAGTGAAATTTCCAGAGTTAGAAAAAAGTGCGATAGAGCCTTTGATTAACGATTCTTCAGGGGCATTGCCGCCCAAGGCTCCACCAAGACGAACATGATTCCATGAATCAGCAAGACCCAAACAGTTTCCGCCAAAAAGATCCACACCATTCGTCTGGCAAATCGCTCGCATGATACGGGAATCTTTAACTGCAA
>JGI26261J51718_1000808_pt1 | contig 14821 bp, 12 predicted proteins | sample SaaInlV_135m_DNA_3_FD_51718 | JGI IMG/M metagenome (IMG submission 51718)
GGGGGTATGGCTAAAACTGTCATTCTTTCAATCACTTCATCTCTATTTCTTGCGCTTTATGTTGTTCCAGTTCTTTTGAACTACATGCAACACATAAAATTTTTTGAAAAAGAGGCCTTTGCAGGGAATGGGTATTCTAATGAGAAGCTTCTTCAAAGATACCGAGTGTTTCTAACCTGGGCATATGACGTTCCAAAAAGGGGCATTATGATTGCAATGGTTTTGCCGATGCTTGGTTTTCTATCTTTTCCATTTCTGAAAGCAGATTTCTTCCCAGAGCTTGATAGGAACATGTTTAAAGTATTGGTTGAGCTACCACAAAATTCTAATGTTGAAAGCTCAGAAAAAGCTGTTTTAAGACTTAGGGAGTCTATTCTAGAAAGTGGCATTATTAAAGATGATTTTTGGTTTATAGGAAGGCGCTTACCAAGGATTCTTTACAATGTAATTGGTGGTGATTCCGCTCTAGGATCTAACAATCTAGCCCAAGGTGTATATATCGCATCTTCATATAATGAGATGATGGAAGGGCTACCTTTGCTTGCAAAAAAACTTACTTCTGAAAACCCAGACTTGAAGATCGTAGTAGATAAATTTGATTCAGGGCCCCCGGTTGATGCAGCAGTTGAATATAGTATTGATGGGCCTGATCTATCGGTCTTGAGAGTGCTGGGCAAAAAACTTGAATTAATTATCAGAGAGGCTCCAGATGTTTTCTTAACCAGTAGTGAGCTTAGCGGCGGAGCAACAAACTTAGAATTTAAATTCAATGAATCTGACCTTGCCATGAATTCAATCTCTGGAGAGTTCTTTATTAATGAGCTTGCAATAGCGAGTGAAGGAGTCACAGTTGGAACAATGCTTGATGGCAACAAAGAGTTACCAATTAAATTAAGAGGCGCATCCAGTGACTCAATTGAAGCAACTCAATTTTTATCAGTTCCATCCCTTGAAGGGTTTGATTACTCATCAAACTATGGAGAATTTGAAATTACCAATCAGGCTAATTTTGTTTCTCGAGATGGTGGTCTTAGGCAGAATCAAGTTGCAGCTTGGATCTGGCCAGGGTTACTGCCGTCTGATACAGAAAAATACTTAAAAGATAAAATTACCTCTTTTGAAGCAGAATTGCCACCAGGCTATATCTTGGAAGTTGGCGGAGAGGCAGATGCTAGAGGTAAATCACAATCAAATATTTTTTCTTCTGCAATTTTATTCTTTGTTCTTATTATTGTAGCTCTTGTTTCGGCGTTAAACTCATTCAGACAAGCAGGTTTAATTTTAAGTGTTGCTCTGTGGTGCACTGGCTTAGCATTTCTTGGTCTTACCTTTGGCCAAGCCAACTTTGGATTTATTGGCTTGGTTGGAGCAATTGGGTTGGCCGGGCTTTCCATCAATGACTCAATTGTTGTTTTGTCTCATATCAAAGAATCTAACGCTAATTCACCTATTACTAAAAATGAGTTAGTAGAAGTAATTATAAGGTCCACCCGTCACGTCGTAACCACATCTGCGACTACCATTGGCGGATTCATGCCGTTATTAATTACAAGTATTTTCTTTCAGCCCTTGGCATGGGCAATGGCTGGTGGGGTAATTGGCTCAGCTATCATTGCATTATTTTACATTCCAGCTTGCTACGCCATTTCAAAAAAGCTATAAATTAATTATCTTTTAAATAAGTTGAGTAAATTATGAAATTATTTATGGTGCATGTAGGTTTTTACGATGAGGAGGTGGGAGAGGGGATTTATGAATCTCATATCAACTTTTTTGTAGCCGCTGGTAATGCCAAGTCTGCAAAGAGAAAAACCATGCAAATGAGTCAATTTAGAAATAAAAAAATGCACATTGATGGAATTAAAGAAGTTGCTCATGTTGATGGCTATGAAATTAATTTAATTAAGGCTCTTAAAGAAAAAAAATCAAAAATATATTCATACAACGAATCAAAAAAACTTTAAAGGTGGCTGGAGACCAAATAGCATGAGAAGAATAATTACTGGCCATAATGCAGATGGAAAATCTATTATTGCTATTGATGGTCCCCCAGCTTGCTCCATTGGAGAAGATGTTGGTGGCTTATTTGAAATATGGAATACCGATGGGAAATCTGTTGACACTAAAGACACAGCTGATAGGGCTGATTCAGAAATTCTTTTATCCCCTCCTGCAAATGGGACTAAGTTTAGATATTTTCAGATTAACCCAACCCCAGAGGGTATCCCTTGGGAAGTATTGCAAGATGCTGCTGCCGCTGCTTTCGCCCAAATTGGAGCTGCTCACCACAGAATTGACACTTCTAAACACCCAGCAATGCATAAAACTGAAACAATTGATTACATTATTTTGCTTAAAGGGGATGTAAGTTTATTGCTTGATGAGGAAGATGTTAGGCTTCAGCCATTTGACACTGTTGTTCAACGGGGCACAAATCATGCATGGGTTAATCATGGTAAAGAAGCTGCATTACTAATAGCAGTCTTGATTGATAGTGAGATAATGAGCTAAACTCAAAGGAGTGAAAATTATTAACGGGACATGTTCGAAGTTAGACCTATTGCAGCTGCGCTAGGGGCAGAATTGCATGGGGTGAACCTTTGCCAGGATCTTTCACAATCTATTTATTCAGAAATCAGGAAGCTTCTTATAAAGCATCAGGTTATTTTTTTTCGAGATCAAGACATTACTCCTGCGCAACATAGGTCTTTGGCAGAGTCTTTTGGCCCAGTACAAACTCATCCAGCCTATCAAACTGTTTCAGGCTTTCCAGAAATTACTATTTTAGAGAGCACGGCTGATAAGCCTACTAAAATTGAGGTTTGGCATTCGGATATGACGTTTAGAAAGCACCCTCCGCTTGGCTCTGTTCTGCGAGCAAAAATTTGTCCTCCAACGGGAGGCGATACCATGTGGGCAAGCGCGACTGCTGCCTACAATGGATTATCAAAACCGATGCAGAAATTTCTTTCCAATTTAAATGCGGTGCATGATTTTGCTTATGGGTTTAAAGAAAGCCTAGCTGAGCCCGGAGGAAAAGAGAGGTTGACTCAAGCTGTTGCTGACTACCCACCTGTTGAACATCCTGTAATAAGAAGACATCCTGAGAGTGACAAGAAACTTATTTTTGTAAATGCTTTGTTTACAACAAGAATCATTGGGATACCTGAAAAAGAAAGCTCATCCATTTTAAAGTTTCTTTTCGAGCATGTTGTTTCACCTGAATATACCTGTCGTTTTAAATGGGCACCAAATTCAATTGCTATTTGGGATAATCGGAGCACCCAACATAAACCTATAAATGATTATTTCCCAGCTCATCGGCTTCTTCAGCGAGTCGCTATTGATGGCGACAAGCCGTTTTAGATTAATTTTTTAAAAAGTCTAAAATCCATTGAACAACTATAAGTTCCTCAGTCTTCTCTCCAAGCGTATTGCAGGCATTCGTATATTTGACACTTCCAATTAATTCTTCGCGAGAGCTAAATAACGCTCTTGCATAATCTGGGCTGAATTCAATGTGTCCTTGAAAACAAATCACATTATTCATTATAAACATTCCATTGGGGCACAATTGCGAACCCGCTAACAGTTTTGCAGTTTGCGGCAAAGTTNCAACCTCATCTTGATGGTTAAAAATTAACTTAATTTCTTCGCCGGGTTTGCCATAGTCAGAGATTTCAGTATTAAATTTCAATAAATCCACGCCCACATGCCAACCATTTTTAGATTTTTTCACCTTACCACCAAGGGCTTCAGCAATAAGCTGATGTCCAAAACAAATCCCAATTATTTTTTTATGATGATTATTTAAAGTCCTTACAAATTGTTTAAGATTTAAAATCCATGGAAGATCTGCATATGCATCTGCCTTGCTTCCAGTTACGAGGTATGCATCACATTCATTGATATTTTGTGGGAAGTCATCATTTTGCACTTCGTAGGTTTTAAATTTAATACTCGAGTTCACGTCCCAAAAAACTTTTGAGAACATTTCTGGGTATTGACCATATTTTTCTGCCCAATCAGGGCTTATGGTATCTGCATTTAAAATTCCTATCTTCATCAAATATACTTCCTTCCCCAATGTAGTATATTCGTTCAATGAAAAGCAAAAATTTCTTTCGCAGTTTCTCCATTTTAACTTTTATTATTTCTTCTTTTCCCCTTGCAGCTTCTGGAATTGATGCCTCAATCAATAATGCCATCCAGCCTCTTACGATAATGCTGTCTAATTTTATTTTTTATAAAGTTACTATTTTGGGCACCGCTATGCCTTTAATAGTTTTGTGGTTGATAGGAGCGGCCATATTTTTTACTTTCTACTTTAATTTTCTTAACCTGAAGGGTTTTAAGCATGCATTTCAATTGTTAAGAGGTGACTACTCCAAACCAGGAAATGATGGAGAGTTGACACATTTTCAAGCATTGTCGACAGCTGTTTCAGGAACAGTTGGAATTGGAAATATTGCCGGCGTAGCTATTGTTATTTCTATTGGAGGTCCCGGAGCTACATTTTGGCTAATAGTAGCTGGCTTCTTAGGTATGTCTACAAAATTTGCTGAATGTGTTGCGGGTGTTATGTTTAGGAAAATTAATCCAGATGGCAGCATTTCTGGAGGACCAATGTATTACCTTGAAGAAGGCTTGCGACAAAGGAATTTGTCTTGGCTCGGAAAGCCAATGGGTTTGTTTTATGCAATTTCTATTGTAATTGGCTGTTTAGGAATAGGAAATATGTTTCAGTCCAATCAAGCTTTTCAGCAATTTGTATTTATTACAGGCGGAGATACTAGTTTTTTTATTGATAAAGGGTGGCTCTTTGGTTCAATTTTAGCAGGCACGGTTGGGCTTGTTATTATCGGCGGCATTAAAGGCATTGCTCGAGTTACTTCAAGGCTCGTGCCATTCATGACTCTAACTTATGTTGTGGGAGCGTTACTGGTGATCGCGTTAAATGCAGAAAAAATTCCATGGGCCTTAGGATCAATTTTTACTGAAGCATTTAACCCAACTGCCATGAGTGGAGGAATGCTGGGAGTAATGATTTTGGGATTTCAGCGAGCAGCTTTTTCAAATGAGGCTGGAATAGGGTCGGCAGCAATAGCTCACGCAACAGTTAAAACTCAGGAACCTGTAACCGAGGGGTACGTTGGATTAATGGAGCCATTTATAGACACAGTTGTAATTTGCACTCTGACGGCCTTAGTGATTTTAACGACAGTTTATGAGCCCTCAATTAGTAGTGAGGGCATCCAAGGAATTGCTTTAACTTCTGAAGCATTTGGCAGCACTCTGAGTTGGTCAGTTTTGCCGTTATCATTTATCGCAATTCTTTTTGCTTTCTCTACCATGCTGTCTTGGTCTTACTATGGATTAAAAGGTTGGACTTATGTAAGTGGTGAATCTAAGTGGGCCGAAGTAATATTTAAAATCTTTTTTTGTATATTTGTAGCTCTCGGTTGCATGATTAATTTAGATGCGGTTCTAAATTTTTCTGATGCATTAATTTTTGTAATTGCCCTTCCAAATATTCTAGGTCTATATATCTTGGCTCCAATTATTAAGAAGGAGCTTGCAAGTTATCAATTAAGACTCAAGAATGGATCAATACCTAATTTAAGAAAAAACAATGATTAAAGGAGAATGTGATCCACGATTTGAAAACGTAAGAGAAATTTTTGCTGAATCAATTGAGAGCGGATTTGAAACAGGGGCTGCGCTATCAATCGAGCATAAAGGAGAGGTTGTTGTAAATTTATGGGGCGGATATAAAGATGAAAAAAAAACCCAGGAATGGCGCCAAGATACTCTAGTTAACGTTTGGTCAGTTACAAAAGGTATCACTGCAACTTGTGCATCTAAATTAATTAATGAAGGTAAACTTGACCCAAATGAAAAGGTTAGTTACTACTGGCCTGAGTATGGATGCAATGGCAAAGAAGAAACAAAGGTTAGTGATTTGTTGTGTCACAGAGCTGCAATGTTTGGTTTTCAAGAAGGATTGCCTGAAGGCTCATGGCAAGATTGGAAAAAATTTACTCATCAACTTGAAATTCAGGCACCCTATAGATTGCCTGGAATATCTCAAGGCTATCACGCATTAACATTTGGATGGCTTGTTGGTGAATTAATTAGGCGTGTTGATGGTCGAAGTGTAGGAGAATATTTTAAAGAAGAGATTGCTCTTCCGTTTGATATCGATTTTCATATTGGTCTTGATAAGGAGGATTTTGATCGATGTGCTGATATGATCATGATGGATTTTAATGATGTTAAACTCCCAGGAGGTTTTCTAAAATATGTTCCAGATATTTTTTTGCCACAAAAACTAAAAAATTTTAAAGCTGCATTACTGGGCGGTGATTTTCTTGAAGCCTTTCAAAGCAGGNAAGGNGATGACAATAATTATCCAAACAATGATGATTGGAGGATGGCAGAGATNCCATCAGCTAATGGCCATGGAACTGCCATGAGTCTAGCAAGACTATATGGAATTCTAAGCAATGGTTGCAATAGAAATGATATTTCAATTATGAGCAGTGATACGCTTGATCGCGCAGTCACTCCTCACACTCATGGCCCTGATACAGTTTTATTTGGTTCAGGAATAAAGTTTGGTCTTGGTTATGAGTTGGCGCAAGGCATTGCTACCGTTGGAAACATATCCCCCACTTTAAATGAAAAGATGTTTGGGCACGCAGGAGTTGGCGGGGCTGTTGGGTTTGGCGACCCAGATCTTGGAGTAGGTTACGGCTTTATATGCAATCAGCAACACCAAACAAAAGACTTATATCGGACCAGTAATAATCTAACAAAAGAATTGTATTTAGCGATCGCTAATNTTTAAATTAATTTTTTGACGGGGCAGGCGCTTGTCTTGAAAAGAAATTCCATGATGATTTTTGTTGCGCTTCAAAAATTTGACCACCATTTGTTTCAATGACCGCCTCAATGTCTTCCATTAAATCAAAGTAACCCAATGCTTGGTAACATTCTCTGATTATCTTTAATGCACGCATTGTTTCTGAGGAATTCGGAATATTTTCAATTACATATTTTGCTCTTCTCAGNGATGCTACATATGCATTTCTTTTTAGATAATATTCTGCAGCAACCAATTCATTTTTAGCAATTAAACTTCTTAAATAAATTAACCTTTGCGAAGCATATGGGGCATATTGACTTTGTGGGAAGCGAGTAAGGAACTCTGATAGCTCACCAAAGGATTGTTTTGCACCTGAAATGTCTCTGTTTGAAAGATCTGATTTAAAGATCCTTGCAAACATACCTTTGTCCCTTGTATAGCTAGCTATTCCACGCATGAAATATGCGTAATCAATATTTGGATGTCTGGGATTCAGGCGGATAAATTTTTCAGCAGCCTCATGTGAAGCTTCNTCTTCTCCGTTCATAAAATAGGCATAAATTAACTCAGATTGAGCCTGCTCTGCATAGCGACCAAATGGATATCTAGATTCAATAGCTTGAAGAGACTCGATAGCAGAGTAAAAATTATTTGCTTTCATTCTTCGTTGAGCAGTATCGTAATAAACTTTCTCTGCTCTCTCCACAACAGGACCATCAGAGTTACAAGCTGTAATAAGCAACATTGGTAGAATTGCTGTGATGGCTAAATAAGAACGAAAATATTTGGTTAACTGATTCATCGATATGTATTTTACATTTATTCAGGCATTTGGGTTAATTCAATTACTTTAGATTGTAAGATAGTAAAAAAGTTTTAGTTTAACCAATGATTTTCAAAAATATTAATGAGCAGTTCGAGAATTCTCGTCTTGATCAGGCAGCAACTTTTTTGTTTCAAGATTTCTCGCGCAGTCAAATTCAAAGATGGATTGAAGGAGGAAACCTATTGGTCAATGGAGAGATCCTAAGACCCAAAGATAAAGTGCACATGGGTGATGAACTATCTTTAGACCCAGTGCTAGAAAATAGAGTTTCNTGGGATGGAGAGGATATTCCGCTTAATGTTCATCATGAAGATGATGATTTTATAGTAATAAATAAACCAGCAGGACTAGTTATGCATCCAGGCGCAGGATGCAATGATGGAACTTTGGCGAATGCACTGACATTCCATTACCCAGACTTAAAGCAGCTTCCAAGATGTGGAATAGTTCATCGCCTAGATAAAGATACTTCGGGATTGGTGGTTGTAGCGAAAAGTGAAAAATTTAGAGGCTATTTTGTAGACAAGCTTCAAACCAGAGAGGTTTACAAGCAATATCAAGCATTGGTAGTCGGACAAGTAATAGGTAGCTTTTCAATTGATAACGCAATAGAAAGAGATCCAAGAAATAGAGTAAAAATGCGAGCTACTGATTTTGGAAGAGACGCCCTGTCTCATGTCTCTTNAATTAATTTTTACAATGGCTATTCTCATATAGCGATAGAAATTGAAACTGGGAGAACTCACCAAATTAGAGTTCATCTAAGCCATCACAAACTACCTATTATAGGAGATGGTACTTACAATCCCAGAAACTTGATTGCCAAAGATACGCCAAAACATTTAATTGCTTGTATTCAAAACTTTCCAAGGCAAGCCTTGCATGCCTCCAAGCTAAGTTTTCAGGGTTTAAATAGCACAAATATTCATGAATTTGAGGCGGATATACCTGAGGATATGCAGTCATTGGTTAAAATGATGCAACAACCCTGAAAGCCTTTAAAATAAGCAAAAAACTTGTTTTTAATTCCAATTAATGTATAAAACNCTTTACTTTTAAGTAATTACNTTGAATTCATGAAACTGTCAGGCGGAGATCTGTTAATGCGCGCCCTCAAAGATGAGGGGGTTAAGTTTATTTTTGGCTATCCTGGCGGCGCAGCCTTGCACATTTACGACTCCATTTTCAAACAGAAAGCTTTCGAACATATTTTAGTAAGACATGAGCAAGGAGCCACCCATGCAGCAGATGGTTATTCCCGTGCAACTGGAAAGCCAGGGGTAGCATTGGTTACATCTGGTCCTGGCGCCACGAATGCGATTACTGGATTAGCAACTGCATATATGGATTCAATACCTCTCATTGTAATTTCTGGTCAAGTTCAAAGTCATTTAATAGGGACTGATTCATTTCAAGAGACTGACATGATTGGAATCTCTAGGCCGATTGTTAAACATAGCTTTATTGTGCAAGATACCCAAGACATACCTAGAATTGTGCAAGAGGCATTTCATATAGCCACAACTGGAAGACCAGGCCCTGTAGTAATAGATATCCCAAAAGACAAAACCGATCCATCAGCTCTTTTTGAATACAAAAGACAAAAGGAAATCTCATTGCGCTCATATCAGCCTAGAGTATTGCCTCATCCAGGGCAGATTAAGAAAGCCAGTAAAAATATTCTTTCAGCAGAACGCCCCGTTATTTATGCTGGGGGTGGCGTGATATTAGGAAATGCTCACAAAGAATTAATAGCACTTAACAAATTATTAAAAGCTCCAGTCACTAATACCTTGATGGGTTTGGGCGCATATCCAGCGAATGATAAATACTTCATGGGCATGCTGGGGATGCATGGAACATATCAAGCGAATATGGCAATGCACAATGCCGATGTAATTATTGCTATTGGGGCAAGATTTGATGACCGAATTACAAATACCCCGTCGATGTTTTCTCCTAATGCTAGGATTATTCATATTGACGTTGACCCTGCATCTATCTCTAAGATTATTAATGCAGATATCCCAATTGTTGGACAGGTAAAAGAGTCTCTTATTGCTTTAATCAAAGAAATTAAGCGCTCTAAAATTAAAATTGATTCTGAAGCGCTGGATTCTTGGAATATGCAAATTTCTCAGTGGCGAGAAAAACATGGCCTCGATCATGACCTTTATCTCAAAAAAATAAAATCTAAGATGATAGCTCCGCAAGTCGTAGTGCAAGAGCTCTACCAAGCTACTAATGGCAATGCTTTTGTAACTTCAGATGTAGGGCAGCACCAAATGTTTGTTGCTCAGTATTATCACTTCAACAAACCTAGAAGGTGGATTAATTCTGGAGGTCTTGGAACTATGGGTTTTGGCTTGCCAGCTGCAATGGGAGTCAAACTTGCTTTTCCAAAGCAGGAAGTTGTTTGTGTTACAGGCGAGGGCAGCATTCAAATGTGTATTCAAGAGCTTTCAACTTGCCTGCAATACAACTTACCAATCAAAATTATAAATATTAACAATGAAGCATTAGGCATGGTCAGGCAGTGGCAAGATATGAACTATGGTGGCAGGCACTCTGCTAGTACATATTCAGATTCGCTTCCTGATTTTGTTAAATTAGCACAATCTTATGGACATATAGGTATGAAAGTTACCAAGCAATCTCAGCTTAAAAAAACATTAGATAAAGCATTTGCTATGAAAGACAGGTTAGTATTTGTAGATGTATACGTTGATCCAAATGAGCATGTTTATCCTATGTTAGTAGCTCCCAATGGAAGCATGAAAGATATGTGGATTAAAAAAAATACCAAAGCATGAAAAGAATAATATCAATATTAATTGAAAATAAGTCAGGAGCCCTAGCAAGAGTAGTTGGCTTATTTCATCAGCGAGGCTACAACATTGAAACATTGAATGTTGGGCCAGTATTTGATGGNAGTTACTCCAGAATGACAGTTACAACTCGAGGGTCAGAACATGATATTGAGCAAATTACAAAGCAAATAAATAAAATTATTGATGTAATCAAAGTGTCTGATTTAACTGAGGGAGAGCATCATGAATATGAGTTCATACTTATTAAATTCAAGCAGACTGAAAAAATTCAAAAAATTTTAAAATCCTTGAATGGTAAAATTCATGAGAAGGATAAAGATGCCATGGTCATGTCAGCATGGGGTCCATCAAGCGATATAGAAGTTGCAATCAAGGCCATTGGAAAAGCAAACCTTCTAGAGATAGCAAGATCAGGAAGTCTGGGATTACACGAAGGTGAAAAAGTTTTAAAAATTTAGGAGAAAAGTAGAATGAAAATTTTTTATGAAGATGATGCGGATATTTCTATCATACAAAATCTGAAAGTTACCATAGTTGGCTATGGTTCCCAGGGCCATGCTCACGCAAATAATTTGCATGAATCTGGCGTAGATGTAACAGTTGCATTGCGAGAAGGATCTTCTTCATGGTCAAAAGCTGAGAGTGCGGGATTAAAGGTATCGACAGTCTCAGCTGCAGTTACTGAAGCGGATTTAGTTATGATCCTTGCTCCAGATGAATTTCAACAAGGTTTGTATGAATCAGAGATTCAGCCTAATTTGAAATCTGATGCTATTCTAGCTTTCGCCCATGGTTTTAATATACATTTCAAAAAAATTATTCCTGGCGATGAGACATCAGTAATTATGATTGCTCCAAAAGGGCCCGGGCATACTGTGAGAAGTACTTATATTAATGGAGGAGGTGTCCCATCTCTAATTGCAATATTTCAAGATGGAAAAAACCCGAATAATAATACTGCAAAAGAAATTGCACTCTCTTATGCTAAGGCAAATGGTGGAACAAGAGCTGGGGTTTTAGAAACAACCTTTAAAGAAGAAACTGAGACAGATTTATTTGGAGAGCAGGCAGTATTGTGCGGGGGTATGACGGCATTAATCAAAGCTGGTTATGAAACTTTAGTTGAAGCAGGATATAGTCCTGAGATGGCATATTTTGAATGCTTGCATGAAACTAAGCTCATCGTAGATTTAATTCATGAGGGTGGAATTGCAAATATGCATTACTCAATTTCTAACACCGCAGAATTTGGAGATTACGTCAGTGGCCCAGAAGTTATTACGAGTGATACAAAGGAGGCAATGAGAGGCATCTTAAAAAGAATTCAGACAGGTGAGTTTGCTGATAATTTCTTGAATGATTGTCGTCAAAGCAATGATGGTTCAGGGGGGCCAATCATGAAGGAAAGGCGCAGTGATACAGCCTCCCATTCAATTGAACAAGTTGGAACTGAGCTTAGATCAAAGATGAAATTTCTTAACTCAGAACGACTCGTAAATAAAGATAAAAATTAGTCATAAAACTGGTTGATATTTCTAACTAAGGGTATACAATTCTCCGTTCCGGCCTAGAGCTGGCAAGTTCTTTTAACATATTTGGTTACTCGTGTGGGTGTTCAAAATACGAGATTTAAATATTTTTCGTTACTTTTAATATTTTATAAAAGTAACACAACATGATTATAATTGAAGAGTTTGATCATGGCTCAGATTGAACGCTGGCGGTAGGCTAACACATGCAAGTCGTGCGAGAAAGTATCTTCGGATATGAGTAGAGCGGCGGACGGGTGAGTAACGCGTAGGAATCTACCTAGTAGAAGGGGATAGCCCGAGGAAACTCGGATTAATACCGTATACCTCCTTCGGGAGAAAGAAGGCCTCTCTTTGAAGCTTTCGCTACTAGATGAGCCTGCGTAAGATTAGCTTGTTGGTGAGGTAAAGGCTCACCAAGGCTACGATCTTTAGCGGGTCTGAGAGGACGATCCGCCACATTGGGACTGAGACACGGCCCAGACTCCTACGGGAGGCAGCAGTGGGGAATATTGGACAATGGGCGCAAGCCTGATCCAGCCATACCGCGTGTGTGAAGAAGGCCCTAGGGTTGTAAAGCACTTTAAGTTGGGAAGAAAAGTTATTGGCTAATATCCAATAACCGTGACATTACCATCAGAATAAGGACCGGCTAATTCCGTGCCAGCAGCCGCGGTAATACGGAAGGTCCAAGCGTTAATCGGAATTACTGGGCGTAAAGCGCGCGTAGGTGGTTTATTAAGTTGGATGTGAAATCCCCGGGCTCAACCTGGGAACTGCATCCAAAACTGATTCACTAGAGTACGATAGAGGGAGGTAGAATTCACAGTGTAGCGGTGGAATGCGTAGATATTGTGAAGAATACCAATGGCGAAGGCAGCCTCCTGGATCTGTACTGACACTGAGGTGCGAAAGCGTGGGTAGCGAACAGGATTAGATACCCTGGTAGTCCACGCCGTAAACGATGTCAACTATCTGTTGGAAAGCATTGCTTTTCAGTGGCGCAGCTAACGTAGTAAGTTGACCGCCTGGGGAGTACGGCCGCAAGGCTAAAACTCAAATGAATTGACGGGGACCCGCACAAGCGGTGGAGCATGTGGTTTAATTCGATGCAACGCGAAAAACCTTACCTATGCTTGACATACTTGGAATGCTTTGTAATGAAGTAGTGCCTTCGGGAGCTAAGATACAGGTGCTGCATGGCTGTCGTCAGCTCGTGTCGTGAGATGTTCCGTTAAGTCGGATAACGAGCGCAACCCTTACCCTTATTTGCCAGCGATTCGGTCGGGAACTATAAGGGGACTGCCGGTGATAAACCGGAGGAAGGTGAGGACGACGTCAAGTCATCATGGCCCTTACGTATAGGGCTACACACGTGCTACAATGGAGAATACAGACGGACGCTAAGCCGCGAGGTGGTGCCAATCCTAGAAAATTCTTCGTAGTCCGGATTGGAGTCTGCAACTCGACTCCATGAAGTCGGAATCGCTAGTAATCGCGAATCAGCATGTCGCGGTGAATACGTTCTCGGGTCTTGTACACACCGCCCGTCATACCATGGAAGTGGATTGCACCAGAAGTAGATAGTCTAACCTTAGGGAGGGCGTTTACCACGGTGTGCTTCATGACTGGGGTAAAGTCGTAACAAGGTAGCCGTAGGGGAACCTGTGGCTGGATCACCTCCTTAACGATACTTTCGTACTAGAGTGCCCACACGAGTAATCAAATATATTAAAAGAAGTTCTTTATAAGTTTTGGTATGTAATTTTCTAGTGTTTATATCTTTTAGATATTTACACCAGTGTCATATCTTTTAGATATGTACACGTAGATCACTGCATTTAATAGAAGAAAATTTTATTAAGTTATTCTCAAACAATAACGAAAAAAACTTAATCTGCTTAAAAAGGAAGATTAAGTATATAACCCTTTTTTAGGGTTATATGATCAAGTAATTAAGAGCACAAGGTGGATGCCTTGGCAGCTGAAGGCGATGAAGGACGTAGTAACTTGCGATAAGCTTCGGGGAGGTGGTAAACAACCTTTGATCCGGAGATTTCCGAATGGGAGAACCCAGTGTGCATAAGCACATTATCTTATACTGAATACATAGGTATAAGAGGCAAACCTAGGGAACTGAAACATCTAAGTACCTAGAGGAAAAGAAATCAAAAGAGATTCCGGTAGTAGCGGCGAGCGAAACCGGACTAGCCCTTAAGCTTTTTTAAGATTAGCAAAACAGATTGGAAAGTCTGGCCATAGTAGGTGATAGCCCTGTATGCGAAAATCTTTTAAGAGTGAAATCGAGTAGGTCGGGACACGTGAAATCTTGACTGAACATGGGGGGACCATCCTCCAAGGCTAAATACTCTCAGCTGACCGATAGTGAACCAGTACCGTGAGGGAAAGGCGAAAAGAACCCCGGCGAGGGGAGTGAAATAGAACCTGAAACCTTGTGCTTACAAGCAGTCGGAGCAGACTTGTTCTGTGACGGCGTACCTTTTGTATAATGGGTCAACGACTTAATTTCAGTAGCAAGCTTAACCGTTTAGGGGAGGCGTAGGGAAACCGAGTCTTAATAGGGCGCTCAGTTGCTGGAATTAGACCCGAAACCGGGTGATCTATCCATGGCCAGGGTGAAGGTTAGGTAACACTGACTGGAGGCCCGAACCCACTTATGTTGAAAAATGAGGGGATGAGCTGTGGATAGGAGTGAAAGGCTAATCAAACCCGGAGATAGCTGGTTCTCTTCGAAAACTATTTAGGT
>JGI26261J51718_1000809_pt1 | contig 14806 bp, 16 predicted proteins | sample SaaInlV_135m_DNA_3_FD_51718 | JGI IMG/M metagenome (IMG submission 51718)
TGGGCAAAATCAACTACATTATATTATGCTCAAACATTAGCTTCAATTGCAAAACATTATGGTTTTTCTTTAGATGACAAATGGAAAAAACTTCCAAAAAAAATTAAAGATGTAATACTTTATGGTTCGGATGAGGATGAAATTAAATTTAATTATGATGATGGTTATGAAAAATATTCACACAAAAAAACTTTTGAAGGTGTAATTAATAATCTTGAAAGAAGATTTTTAGAGTCTGATAGCGAATGGAAAAGAGAGGCTATTGCTGAATATCAGTCAGATTCTGCTTGTGAAGGATGTAATGGTGATAGATTAAAAGAAGAGGCTTTATGTGTTAAAATTGATAACCATAATATTAGTGAAGTTACCAAAAAATCGATCTTAGATTCGGCAAAATGGTTTAAAAATTTAGAAAAAAATCTAGACAATAGACAATTCAAAATTGCAGAACATGTTTTAAAAGAAATTAATGAAAGACTTAATTTTTTACTTAATGTTGGATTGGACTATCTAACATTATCTAGAGAGTCAGGAACTTTATCGGGTGGTGAGGCACAAAGAATTAGATTGGCTTCTCAAATTGGTTCTGGTTTAACAGGTGTTTTATATGTTTTAGATGAGCCTTCAATAGGATTACATCAAAAAGATAATGTTAAACTAATTAATGCACTAAAAAGATTACGTGATTTAGGAAATACAGTTATTGTTGTTGAGCATGATACAGAGACTATGGAGAATGCAGATCACATTATAGATATGGGACCAGAAGCTGGTACAAATGGTGGTCAAATAACTTCACAAGGTACATATGATGAAATTAAAAAAGATAAAAATAGTATTACAGGTCAATATTTATCTAATAAAAAATCTATAGAAATTCCTAAAACGCGAAGGTTAGCAAAAAATGGTAGATTTGTTGAAATTAGTGGTGCAAGTGGAAATAATCTTAATAATGTAAATCTTAAAATTCCGACTGGTAGCTTCACTTGTGTTACAGGTGTTTCTGGAAGTGGTAAATCAACTCTAATATTACAAACATTGTATCATGCACTAAACTTAACACTTAACAGTAAAGCAAGAAAAGTGCCCAAAGTGTTTAAAAGNTATAAAGGTGTTGAGTTGATTGATAAAATTATTGATATTGATCAATCACCTATTGGCAGAACTCCAAGATCAAATCCGGCAACATATACAGGAGCATTTGGACCAATTAGAGACTGGTTTACAAGTTTGCCAGAATCAAAAACAAGAGGTTATAAACCTGGCAGGTTCTCGTTTAATGTCAAAGGTGGAAGATGTGAAGTTTGTGAAGGTGATGGTGTTATTACATATGAAATGCATTTTTTACCTGATGTTTATATTCAATGTGATGAATGCAAAGGTACTAGATATAACAGGGAAACACTTGAAATTAAATTTAAAGATAAAAGTATAGCTGATGTTTTGGATATGTCGGTAGATGAAGGATGTGAGTATTTTGAAAATATTTCAAATATTAAAACTAAACTTCTTACTCTTAAAAAAGTAGGTTTAGGTTATATTAAAATAGGACAACAAGCCACAACACTTTCGGGTGGTGAAGCTCAAAGAATTAAATTAGCTAAAGAACTGTCAAAGAGATCAACAGGTAGAACAATGTATATATTAGATGAACCAACGACTGGCCTTCATCAGCATGATATTAAGAAGTTATTAGAAATACTTCATACATTTGTTAAACTTGGTAATACAGTTGTTGTAATTGAACATAATTTAGATGTGATTAAAACAGCTGATTATATAGTTGATATGGGTCCCGAAGGTGGTGTTAAGGGTGGAAATATCATAGCCGAAGGGAAACCTGAAGAAGTTTGTAAAGTATCAGGCAGTTATACTGGTCAATTTTTAAAAAATTTATTAAATTAATAAATTAAATAATGTTAAAATTATCATCAATTTAGTGTATAAACTTTAAGAATCATGAGCAATTTATTATCATCTCTACCCAAAACAATTCACGCATCACTAGCGTTAGCAATATTATTATTCTTAGGATTATTTTATTTAAATGGTGGTTTTGCTTTTGACACTTTATTTTGGAGCTGGTTAGCAAGACTTACTCATGTCGTAGTTGCTATCATGTGGATTGGTTTGTTGTGGTATTTCAATTTTGTACAAATTCCAAATATGGGTAAAATTCCTGATGAACAAAAACCTGCTATTGGAAAAGTAATTGCACCTGCTGCGTTATTTTATTTTAGATGGGCCGCAGCACTTACAATTTTATCTGGTTTCATTGTTGCTCACTTAAATGGTTATTTGCACGATGCTATGACATTAAGTATTGGCTCTGGAATTCCAAAACATACAGCTATAGGAATTGGAATGTGGCTTGGAGTTATTATGGCATTTAATGTTTGGTTTGTTATTTGGCCTAATCAAAAAAGAGCCTTAGGAATTNTTGAATGCGACCCTGATTTAAAAGCTAAATCTGCTAAAACTGCGATGTTATTTTCAAGAACTAATACATTACTTTCTCTACCAATGTTACTTACGATGGTAGCAGCACAAAATCTTTACTAGAATTTTAAATTATTATTCTTTGTCTTCTCTTAAGACTGTTTTTTGTGAAACTTTTAATCTGACCAATACAGCATTTGCAATATAAATTGAAGAATAGGTTCCAAAAATAACACCCAATATCATTGCCAGAGAAAAACCTTTTAAAATTTCACCACCAAACAAATATATAGCTAATAAAGCAAGTAATGTTGTGGCTGATGTTATTATCGTTCTCGATAGAGTTTCATTTATTGAAATATTTGTAAGTTCATAAATTTTTATATCTGCATATTTTCTAAGATTTTCTCTGACACGGTCAAATATGACAACAGTGTCATTCATAGAGTAACCAACTATAGTTAAGACAGCAGCAATAATTGAAAGATTAATTTCCAGACTAAATAAGGAAAAAACACCTAGTGTTACTATAACATCATGAAATAAAGCTAAAATAGCTCCTAGGCTAAATTGCCATTCAAATCTAATCCAAATATAAAAAAGCATTATCGCAAGAGACAAAGATATAGCAATAACTCCAGATTTTAGTAATTCTGCACTAACTTTAGGACCAACATTTTCAACTCTTCTAAAATTAAAGTTATTTCCAAATGATTTATCTAAGTTTGATTTAATTTCCTCAATAATATTCTTTTTATTGTCTTTATTTTCAAATTTAATTAGATAATCAGTATCATTACCAAATTTTTTAACAGAAACATCTCCTAGATTCATTTGACTAAATTTATCTCGTAAAGAACTTACACTTATTTTTGTATCACTAGATCTAAGTTCAATTAAAGTTCCACCTTTAAAATCGATACCGAAATTTAAACCTTTAAAAACTAACAATACTAATGAAGCAACTATTAAAAATGTAGAAACAACATTAAAATGATTATAATATTTATTAAAAGCGATCATTAAATTAATTTCTCCTTATTTCTATTTTTAGATACGTAGATGCTAGTAAATAATCTTGCTATAAAATAAACAGAAAATAATGTTGTAAAAATTCCAACCCCAAGAGTTACTGAAAAACCTTTCACTGGACCAGATCCCATAAAGAAAAGTATAATAGCTGCTAACAAAGTTGTAATATTAGCATCAATAATTGCTGTTCTTGATTTTGTGTATCCACTATCAAAGGCTATAATATTATTCTTTTCGTCTTTTAATTCTTCTTTAATTCTCTCAAAAATTAAAACATTGGCATCAACAGCCATACCAACTGTTAAAATAATACCAGCTATTCCAGGTAACGTTAATGTAGCCTCAAAAAGAGTTAATATTCCTAAAAGAATAAATAAATTTATAATTAATGTAACATTAGTTATTAACCCAAATATTCGATATTTTACGAACATAAAAATTATAACCAAAAGAAAACCTATGGCTAATGCTATCATTCCAGCATTTATAGAATCTTGTCCTAAATCAGGACCAACAGTTCTTTCTTCAATAATATTTAGTGGGGCTGGCAATGCTCCAGATCTTAACAATAAAGCTAAATCTGTTGCTGACTGAAATGTAAAACCACCACTAATTTGTCCAGAGCCACTAGCAATAGTGTCTCTAATAACTGGTGCACTTATAATTTTACCATCCAAAACAATAGCTAACTGTTTACCTATGCCAGTTGATGTGGCCTTACCAAACCTTTTAGCACCCACTCTATCTAAAGAAAAAGAAACTATTGTTTGATTAGTTTGGGTATCCATCTTTGGTTGAGCATCTAAAAGATTATCACCACTTATTATAATTCTTTTACTAACTGTAGCTTCATCTAATCCATCTTCAAATTTTAATTTATCTACTCCAAAACTGTCATTATTATCATTAGTAACAAATCTGAATGTTAAATTAGCAGTTTTACCCAAAAGTGATTTAACTCTCATAGGGTCATCTAATCCTGGTAGTTCAACTAAAATTCTGTTGTTGCCTCTTTTCAATATATTNGGTTCATTAGTACCAACTTCATCAATTCTTCGTCTTACAATTTCTATTGCTTGATCTTGGGATGATGTTTTAAGAGCTATTAACCCTTGTTTAGAGAAACTTACTTTAAAATTAAGACCTGTATCTTCGAGTATTAATTGATGTGATTTAAATGTTGGGTAATAAGGATTAATATCACTATTTTCATCCTCAAATGTATCAATAATGATTTTTTTATTTTGATCCAAAACATTAAAGAAAATATTTTGTTTATCAATTTTAATATTATTAATCTTGATATCTTTATCTTTGAAATAATTTCTAATAGTAGTTGTTAAATTTTGTAATTTTTGCTCTATAACTGGATCATTATCAATTTCTAATAATAGATAAGATCCACCTTGTAAATCAAGTCCTAGATTAATTTTTTTATCAAAAAACCCATCATCTACTTTAAATAAATTTGATGAAGCAATTAAAATAAATAAAAGTGAAAATAGACTTATGAATAAAATACGTAACTTTGAAAAATAAAGCACTAAATCTAAAAATTAATTATTTTTTTACTTCTTGAGAAACATTTAGCAGNCCCTGGATACCAGTAGCTTTTACAATTTCAACTTTAACATTATCAGCTATTTCTACTTCAACTTTATCGTTATCNATTAATCTCTCAACTGTACCAGTGATACCACCAGAGGTGATCACTTTATCTCCTCTTTTTAAATTTTCTACCATTGCTTTATGCTCTTTAACTTTTTTTTGTTGAGGTCTTATTAAGAAAAAATAAAAAATAACAAAAATTAAAATTAACGGTATAAATTGTCCTATTCCTGAGCCTTCCATAAATCTCCTTATAAATTATGTGAATTATTATACTATCTTAATGTCGAAAACAACTTTATTTGGCTGAAATTAATTCTAAATTATTCATATAAGGTCTTAGAACCTTTGGTACAATTATAGATCCATCTTTTTGTTGATAGTTTTCTAAAACTGCAATCAATGTTCTACCAACAGCTAAACCACTTCCGTTCAACGTACCCACAAAAATAGTTTCTTTTTTTTCATTTTTATATCTTGTTTTCATTCTTTGAGCTTGAAATGTAGAACATGATGAGCAAGATGAAATTTCACGATATTTATCTTCTGAGGGAAGCCATACTTCAATGTCATAAGTTTTTTCTGCAGAAAAACCCATATCACCAGTGCACAAAATAACTTTTCTATAAGGTAATTCTAATTTGTCTAAAATATCTGTTGCACAATTAGTCATTCTCTCAAGTTCCTCTAAACAATTTTCTTTTTCAACAATACTAACCATCTCAACTTTATAAAATTGATGTTGTCTAATCATACCTTTTGTATCTTTTCCATAACTACCAGCTTCTTTTCTAAAACATGGAGTTGAAGCAACAAATCTTAGTGGAAGGTTGTTGCGATCTAATATTTGATCTTTAACTATATTTGTCAAAATAACTTCTGCTGTAGGGATTAAAAATTTTCTATCAGAACCTTCATCAAATTTAATCTCAAATTGATCATTTTCAAACTTTGGTAATTGACCAGTACCAAACATTGTATTATCAGAGGCAATTAATGGTGGTGAAATTTCTTGATATTTATTTTGATCAACATGTGTATCAAGCATAAAATTTGATAAAGCTCTCTCCAGTAACGCCAATTTATCCTTAACAAAAACAAACCTTGAACCTGTAGTTTTTGTTGCAAGATCAAAATCAAGCATTCGTAAATTTTCACCCAATTCATAATGAGACTTAGGTTTAAAATCAAATTCAGTTATTTTTCCAGATTTTAAAACTTCAACATTATCATTTTCATCTTTACCATTTGGAACATCTAAATTTGGGATATTTGGTATATTTGATAATATTTCATCTAGTTTGATTTTTGTTTTTTTTTGATTTTCAGAAATTTTTTCTAACTCAAAAGAAATTTCTTTAGATTTTTTAAATAAACTCTCATCTTTAGATTTTGAAATTTCTTTTTTTTCACTTTCTAAAGACTCTTTTTTTTGTATTAATTCTCTATTTAATTCATCTAACTTTTCTAAATTAGCAAAATCAACGTTAACTGATCTTTTTTCTAAAGATTTAGCAAATTCAGAAAAGTTTTTTCTTATTTCCTTTAAATTATACATCTTTATTTTTTAAATTTTTATTTTCTATAAATTTTACTGAAAATATTGATAATTCATATAAAATTAATAATGGAATAGCTAAACCAATTTGAGTTATTGGATCTGGTGGTGTCAATAAAGCAGCTGCAGCAAATATAATTACAACAACATATTTTCTTCTCTCTCTTAAGAATTTACTATCAACAATCCCTACCCTTGCTAATAAACTTAGAACAACAGGTAATTGAAAACTGATACCAAATGCAAAAATTAACTTCATCACTAAAGACAGGTATTCATTTACTTTAGCTTCAAGCTGAATAGGAAGGCTTGTTGAAAGACCAGTACTTTCAAATGATAAAAAGAATTTAATAGCTAGGGGCATTATTAAATAATAAACAAGCATACCGCCTAGAAAAAAAAGAATTGGGGTAAGAATTAAATAAGGAATTATAGCAATTTTTTCATGCTTATATAATCCAGGAGCAATAAATTTCCATATTTGCATTAATATAAATGGGCAGGTAACAAAAAAAGCAGTAAAAAAAGAAACTTTTAAATATGTTAAAAATGTTTCTTGTAAGGCAGTAAAGATTAGTCTTCTACTTGAGCCATCATCTTTAACAGCCTTTGCAAATGGATCTACTAAAAAACCATAAATATGTTCCGCAAAGAAATAACAACCAATAAAAAAAATAAAAAGAAATACAAAACTATGAATAAGTCTTTTTCTTAATTCTGTTAAGTGGCTTACAAAACCACCTTCATTTTCGTTGTTACTCATTTTCTTTATTTTCTTTTTTTATCTCATTATTTTTTTCATCATCAATATCTACATCGATATTAGAAACTTCATTTTGAATATTATTGACATATCTTTTGGCTGTGCCAATCCATGAACCAGCTTTTTTTAACATNACTGGAAAATCTTTTGGTCCAAGAACAATAATTGCAATAGCAACAACAATTAATATCTCAAACCAACCAATAGTAGGCATGTGATTTAATCTTTGTTATTTGAGTCTTTGTTTTCGTCGGAAATATTTTTTGGCTCTACATCGTCAGTAACATCTGACGCCATTCCTTTTTTGAAACTTTTAATACCTTTAGCAACATCTCCCATTAAACTAGAGATCTTTCCACGACCAAATAGTAAGACCACTAATATTACAACAATTGCTATTTGCCAAATTCCTATGCTCATAAAAACTTATAACTCTTTTACGTAAAATTTAAAAGTTACTTTTTTATTAATCTTTTTCTTCACTATCAAGAGTGCTATTAAGCATCTCATCTATATTTGAGTAGATATCTTCTTTTTTTTCATCTTGTTTTTCTTTAAAGAATTTACCGGTACCAAAAATGGCATTATCAACACTTGAGCTATCAATTAATCCAGCTGCACCTAACTCATCAACAGTAGGTAAATCTGACAATTTTTGAAGATTAAAATGGCTCAAGAATTCATCTGTTGTTGCATATTGAATCGGTCTACCAGGAACATCTTTTCGGCCAGCAGGTTTTACCCAATCAAGTTCCATTAAAATTTCTAATGTATTAGTTCCAAAAGCAACCCCTCTTATCTCCTCTATTTCAGCTCTAGTTACAGGTTGGTGATACACTATTATAGCAAGTGTCTCTACTGCTGCTCTAGATAATTTTTTTTCAACTGTTTTTTCTTGAGACATTAATCCTGAAAGTTTTGGAGAAGTTCTAAATGACCATTTATCTTTTATACAGACTAAATTAATACCTCGATTAGAATATTCCTGTTGCAACTTTTCTAAAGATTTTGCAACATTAGATTTTTTTGAAATTTTACTTTCTATAGTATCAACATCTAAAGGTTCAGCAGCAGCAAAAATTACAGCTTCTATTTCTTTTTCAATTTCAGTTAATTTAGATGGAAAATTAACAACATTATCTTTAGAAAATTTTTCTTTTTTAATCATTTACTTCCTTAATATAAACATCATCATATAAATTTTCTTGTTTAATAGTTAAATTACCTTCTTTTACCAGCTCTAATGAACCAGCAAAAATTCCTGCTTTACCTGTTCTCTTGTATTTTGATCCACTTTTAAAACTAACTGGAATTAAATCATTTATATTCTTCCAATCCATCAAATTTCCAAAAAAATCTCTAATTGTTTTAATACCATCTTCAGTTGTAAAAACTGGTAACTTAGGAATATTCATTCTTTGAAAATCTTTTGTCATTATTACTGAAGAATAAGATTTAAGTAATTCAAACATAGTTAAATTATATTCCGAACTATAAATAGATCTAATATTACCTTTAATTCCACGAGTTCTTATTTCTCTACCTAGCCTCTTTCTTTTAAGCATTTGATCAGAAAGTAATCTAATAAGTTCTAATTTTTTTAATTGTAATTTTAATTTTTCAGCAACTTCTTGAACTTTAAATTCTTCCTCTGGTGTTCCTGGTAATAATAGTTTTGATTTTAAGTAAGCAAGCCAAGTTGCCATTAACAAATATTCAGAAGCTATTTCTAAATTCAAATCTTTTTCTTTGGTAATATATTCGTGAAATTGGTCTGCTAATTTAGTGATCGAAATCTCCTCTAGATCAACTTTTTGTGTTTTGGCTAAATCCAAAAGTACATCTAAGGGACCATTATAATTATTTATATCGACATTAAATAAAACAGAATCAGACTCAAGCATAATGAAATATTATCTTAAAATTTTATAAAATTGTGATGTTTTTTTAATTATAAACCTACTTATCAAGGGTGAGTTATTTGCAACCACTTTCATTTCATTGATGTTGCCATTACAATGAAGCGCTATATCACAGCCCGCTTTGAATGCTTTAATAGTGTTGTTCTTCATATCATTTTTTAAACTTTTCATTGATAGATCGTCTGAAATTAGAATATTTCTAAACCCAATATTATTTCTAATATATTTAATCATTTCTCTAGAATGAGTAACCGTATTCACTTTATCCATATTTTGGTAAATGACATGGCCTGTCATAGCAAAGAAACTATTTTTCTTTTTGAAAGTATAAAAATCATTCTTATTTAAGTATTTAAGAGATTTTTTAACGATCGGTGTAAAATTATGACTATCAACTTTAGCTAAACCATGTCCTGGTATATGTTTAATAACAGTACCAATTGCATTTTCATGAAATAACGTTATGCATAAATCACCTATTTTAGAGATTGTTTTTTTGTTTTTAGAGAAAGATCGATCTCCTATAATGTTGCTAGCACCTTTTACTCTAATATCTAAAACCGGTACTGTATTTATATTAGCACCTATTAACTTTAATAAATGACATGTTTTATCTACAAATAATTTATAAATAATATCAAATTTCATCTTGTCATTTTCATAAAGATTTCCAAAAAATTCAGATGTCAAATTATCAAATGAAATAATATCTTTTAGTCTATTTACTCTTCCGCCTTCTTGATCAATTAATATAGGATAATTGTTATCTTTAAAAATTTTTTTAATACTATTAGTTAAAGTTTTAGTTTGTTTAATTGATTTAATATTTCTTGAAAATAATATGACACCCCATGGCTTATGTGCTTTTAAAAAACTTTTTTCATTATTAGTTAATTTAAGAGATTTTATACCAACGATAAAAGATTTTCTATTTTCAATCATTTTCTATAAGTTTCCAAAAATTAAACTTTTTTTTCTTTTTTTTATTAGTTTGTTTTACATATTCAATTACATCTTTGGTGTCATTTTCTAAAACAGGTAATTCTTTCGAATAAATTTTAATTTTTTCATTTATATTTTTGTATGATCTGTAGGATTTCTTAATATTTTCATCTGAAAAATAATACTTTCCTGTGAAAAAAATAAATAATGAAATAATTACTATAAAAATTAAATATTTAATTTCTTTAAGCATTACATTTTCTCTGGAGCATCCACACCAACAATATTCAGACCAGATTTAATAACGTTAGAAATTGATTTTAAGAAAACTAGTTTAGCATCTGAAATATTTTTTTGATCATTAATAAATCTTTTTTCTGGATTTTGTTTACCAAGATTCCAATACGAGTGAAATTCAGACGCTAATTCATATAAATAAATTGGGATACGGTGTGGCTCAAGTTTTGTNCTAGAGGCATCAATACATTTGGGCCATTCAGAAATTTTTTTTAAGATTTTAATTTCATCCTCTGTATATTCAAAATCATAATTATCTATTTTTACATCAGAATTCAAATCTTTGTCTAAATGTCTAAATACAGATGAAATTCTAGCATAACAATACTGAACATAATAAAGTGGATTTTCTTTAGATTTATCTTTTACTGCATCGAAATCAAAGTCTAACTCAACATCACTACTTCTATTAAGCATTATAAATCTAGTAGCATCTTTACCTACCTCTTCTATTAAATCATCTACAGTAATGTAGTCACCTTTTCTTTTGGACATTTTAAAAGGTTTGTTATCTTTAATTAACTTTACAAGCTGACTAATTTTGCAAATTAATTTATTTTTTGTACCAGAAAGAGCATCTACAGATGATGAAATTCTTTTTATATATCCCGCATGATCAGCTCCAAGAATATTTATTAGATAATCAAATTTACGATCAACTTTATTTTTATGATAAGCAACATCACTTGCAAAATAAGTCCATGAACCATCAGATTTTTGTAAGGCTCTGTCTTTATCATCACCAAAATCTGTTGATTTAAATAACAATTGTTCTCTTTCAACCCAATTTTTATTATCTTCTCCTGCTGGAGCTTTAATTTTGCCCTTGTATACAAAATTATTAGATTTTAAAAAACTGATAACACTTTCAACTTCTTTGTTTAGAACAATTTTTTTCTCACTTACAAAACTATCATGTTTAATACCAAGGCTTTTAAGATTTTTTTTAATTAAAAGTAAAGCCTGTTCAATTGATAAAGCAATTAATTTNTCACTTATNTCTTCATAGGTATCATAGTTTAGATCAGAATTAGAAGTGAAAATGTTATTTGCAAAATCAATTAGATAATCACCTGGATATAAGTCTGGATTATTACTTGGGAAACGTTCATCAAATTTTACTTCACGTATTCTAAAATAAACAGATTTAGTAAAATTAATAATCTGATTACCATAATCATTAACATAATATTCTTTGGTAACTTTATGATTGTTAAAAAGTAAAACGTTAGAAATTACATCACCTAATATAGCACCACGACAATGACCCACATGTAGTGGACCTGTTGGGTTGGCAGATACAAATTCAACTAAATAATTGAGTTTTTTTTCTTTTTCATTAATTCCAAAACTTTTTGCATTTGAAATAATTTCTTTAATAAAATTAGACCAAAAAATAGGTTTAAACTTAATATTAATAAAACCTGGTTTAACAATATTAATAGTTTCAATTAGAGGATCATTTTNTTTAATAATGGGTGATATTATCTCTGCTAGATCTATAGGAGATTTTTTATTTAATTTTGAAAGTACCATTGCAACATTTGTAGAAATGTCACAATCAAACTTTGCAGGTGGTATTTCTGAATTTATTCCATTGAAAGTTTCAGGAATAATAAGTTTACCCTCTTTGCTAAGGCTGACAATAATTAACTTAATTTTATCTAAATATAATTCAAAAATGTTCATTTAAAATTGTTATATAGGTTAATAGCATAACGATCGGTCATACCTGAAATAAAATCTGAAATAGCTCTAAATTTATCTTTAGTCAATTGATCTTTTGTAAGAAATTTTCTTGGATTTGATTTAATTATACCAAATAATTTCTTGATAATAATTTTTCCTCTTTGATTCTTTCTTAATACTAGCTTGTTATTATACATTCTAGATCTTAAAAAAGATTTGATTTCTCTTTCTGAGTTTTGAATTTTATTTGAAAAACAAACTATTAATTGATCAGACTTCGGTATGTCTTTAATTGTTTTAATTTTAAGATTTTTCAAATTCTTTTTAGTATTTTTCAATAAATCTCTTATCATTAAATCAATTGAGTCTCTGATAATTTGATAAGTTGCTATTTTATAATTTTGTTTATTAATTTTATTTTTATATTTAAGATAAATTGATTTAAAAAAATCTATCTCTATGAGTTCTTCTAGTTTGAACAAGTTGGCATTAATACCATCCTGAATATCATGATTATTGTAAGCTATATCATCTGATATGGCAGAAATTTGAGCCTCTAAAGATGGATAAGTGCTAAAAATAATCTTATTTTTGAAAGTTTTAATGCCTATTAATCTGTTAACTAAAGCAGTNTCCTCAACCGGTCCATTATGTTTTAAGAGACCTTCTAATGTTTCTATGGATAAATTAAGTCCATTAAATTTAAAATATTTATTTTCTAAAAACATTACTATTCTTAAAGTTTGAAGATTATGATCAAATCCACCATATTCTTTCATACATTCATCCAAAGCATTTTCACCTGCATGACCAAATGGTGTATGACCCAAATCATGAGCAAGACTTAATGTTTCTGTTAAATCTTCATTAAAATTTAAATATTTTGCAATTGATCTAGCTATTTGAGCAACTTCAATAGAATGGGTAATTCTAGTTCTAAAATGATCACCTTCTGTATTAACAAAAACTTGTGTTTTATGTTTGAGTCGTCGAAAAGAGGCACTGTGAATTATTCTATCTCTATCTCTTTGAAACGGTGATCTATATTTAGAAGTGGCCTCACTATTAAGCCTTCCCTTACTTTTAAATAAGCCTAACTTTAAATGTTTTTTCATCCTTTAATTTAAATAATTAAGTATTATATTAGTATTATCAGTGTTCAATCATGATTAAAGAAATTAAATTTACAGATAATGCTCTAAAACAGATAGGGAATTTATTGTCTAAAAAAGATAAAGGTTCTTTTTTTAGAATCGCCATTAAAGGTGGTGGATGCTCAGGATTTCAATATGAATTTACATTTGAACAATCAAAAAATGATGATGATTTAAACCATGAAAATATTTTGATTGATAAAACATCAGCTGACCTATTAAAAGGTTCTGAAGTTGACTATGTGTCTGAATTAATTGGTGAATCTTTTAAAATATCAAACCCACAAACCAAATCTTCATGTGGTTGTGGAGTTTCTTTTTCTCTTTAATGATAATTTCATCATGGAATGTAAATTCTGTTAGAGCTAGAATTGAAAATATCAAAAGCTATTTATTGAAATATAAACCTGACGTTTTAATGATGCAGGAAATTAAAACTGAAGATGTTAATTNTCCTTATGATGATTTTTCAGCTATGGATTATGAAAGTCATGTATTCGGTCAAAAAAGCTATAATGGAGTTGCAATCATCTCTAAGACTAAATTAAAAAATGTAAGAACAGATTTGATCAAAGATAAATTAAAACAATCAAGAATAATTTCTGCTGAAATTGAATATAAAAAGAAAAGCATTCAATTAATAAATATTTATACACCAAATGGAAATCCTGTTGATACAGAAAAATATAATTACAAAAAAAATTGGATGGATCAATTAATTAAACAATTAAAAACTTTATCAAAAAAAAATTCTAACATAATTCTTGCTGGTGACTTTAATGTTATTCCAGCAGCCGAAGATGTTTATAATGTTAAAAGTTTTGAAGACGACGCCTTATATAGACTCGAAATAAGAAAAAAATTTAGAGAAATGTTAAATCTTGGTTTTAATGATGTTTATAGACATTTTAACGAAGATAAAGAAGGCTATACATTTTGGGATTATATGAGAGGTGCATGGCAAAAAAATAATGGGATGAGAATTGATCATTTCTTAGTTTCAAACTCTATAATTNATAATGTTAAGGATATTAATATTAACAAAGATCCTCGTGGAAGNGAAAAACCCTCAGATCATACACCAATTGAAATTAAACTAACTTAAAGACTTTATTTTATTAACAAGCTCCTCATTAATATTTCTAGGACCTGTATCTTGTCTATTTTTATGTCTTCTTTCACCAGGCAATCTAACTTCACCCATTGATTTCATTTTTTCAAAAAATTCTTCAGCATGTTTTTGCCAACTTGTTCCAGCTGTTTTATCAGGACAAATAGCTAAAATAAATTCACCACCACTAGGTGGTCCACCATCATTGTTATCTTTTGCAGCTGTCTCATAACTAAAATTATCTCCGACTAATGCACCTGCAAGTAATTCAACCATCATTGCAATTGCTGA
>JGI26261J51718_1000817_pt1 | contig 14697 bp, 18 predicted proteins | sample SaaInlV_135m_DNA_3_FD_51718 | JGI IMG/M metagenome (IMG submission 51718)
AACCAATAATTTATTAATTTTTCCGGAGAAATATTTATGTCATCTCAAACTGCTGTTTCTATATTTATGGGTTCAAAATCTGACTTGCCTGTAGTTCAGGCAGCGGCTGATACCCTTGCTGAGTTCGATATCTCTTTCAACATGTACATCCTTTCTGCTCATAGAACGCCGGAAGAGGTAGTAAGAACTATTAAGGAATCAGAGCAAAATGGCGTCAAAGTATTTATTGCAGCAGCNGGNATGGCTGCTCATTTAGCAGGTGCAATAGCTGCACAAACAACCAAACCAGTTCTAGGAATTCCATTGGCTGGTGGCGATTTAGATGGAATGGACGCTCTACTTGCAACAGTTCAAATGCCAAAAGGAGTTCCGGTTGCAACATTTGCTATTGGTAAATCCGGTGCTATTAATGCAGCAATTTGTGCCGCACAAATAATAGGTACCAGCGATGATGAAATGTCTAAAAAATTAGACGAATATAAGATCAAAATGCATGCGGATGTTTTAGAAGCCAACAAGTCTATTCAATAAAAATTTGAATAAATTTAACTCTGCTGAAGATGCCATTGATTGGTTAAAACAAGGAAAGATTTTATTGCATCCAACCGAGGGAGTTTGGGGGGTTGGATGTGATGCATTTAATGCTACAGCAGTTAATAAAATTAACGCTCTTAAGCAAAGAGAGGCATCAAAAAGTTTAATTATATTAGCCCCAACTATCCATGATTCTTTAAAATATTTTCAACCATTATCTGAGATACAAACTAACTTTCTTGAGACTATTTGGCCGGGCCATACAACAGTAATATTTGAATCAAATAGCTTGGTTCCATCTCATATAAAAGCNTCAGATAATAGTATTGCAATGAGAGTAAGCAATCACAAACCAATTAAAGAGTTGCTAGCGAAATTTAAAAGTTTAATGGTTTCTACATCTGCAAATATTAGCAACCAACCAACACCCATAACAGCTGCTGAGGCCCTAGAAATTTTTCCAGAACCAGATGTGGCACTATATGATTTTGAGAATGGATCAGCAAATAAACCTTCCGCTATAATTGACTTGAAAACAATGGATTATCTTCGTGAATAAACTTACAAAAAAAGAGCTAGAAAATCTGGAGTCAACATTCACTAGAATACAAAAGAATATTGAAAATGGAATTAAAAAGCTTAATATTACTCCAGCCATAAGAGTGGCAAAAGTTTGGAAAAGAGATCAAGGCGGCGGCGGCAAATCTATTTCAATTACAGGCGACACAATTGAAAAAGCGGCAGTAAATTATTCATCAATATCCGGCAAAAAACTACCTGACTCTTCCATTGCTGTGAAGATTAAAAGCACCTCTAATAAATTTCATGCAATGGGAGTTTCTGCAATAGCTCATCCAATGAATCCGTTTTGTCCAACCAGCCACATGAATGTAAGAATTTTTTTAGAACTAGGAAAAAATAATAATATTGAAAACTGGTGGATTGGAGGAGGCTTTGATCTAACTCCATTTTTTCCAACCAAAGAAGAATCTTCGATGTGGCATTTAAAAGCAAAGACTTGCCTTGATAACTTTGACAATAAATTTTATAAAAAATTTGCTAAAAATTGTGATGATTATTTTTATCTACCTCACAGAAAAGAAAAAAGGGGCATTGGAGGAATATTCTTCGATCAGTTGCAGCATAAAAATATCACAGAAAGCCTCGCTTTATTAGAAGAAGTTTCAAAATGTTACATTGAAACCTACGTTGAATTAGTAAATATTAATAAAAAGCATAAATTTACAGCAGAGGATAGAGAGTTTCAGCTCTATAGAAGAGGAAGATACGTAGAATTTAACTTATTATTCGACAGAGGAACAAAATTTGGAATCGAATCTAACGGCAGAACTGATTCAATACTTGCCTCTATGCCGCCAGCTGTTAACTGGCCATTCAGGCTTTCAGCAAATATTAATAAAAAAGAAAAGAAACTTCTAAAATTCATAGACAAAAAATGGAATGAGCATCTATAAATCATGAAATCATACAAATTAGGGGTCATTGGCAATCCTATAGAACATTCTTTGTCACCTAAAATACATAGCATCTTTGCAAAACAGGTTAATATTCAAATTGACTATCAAGCATATAAGGTTAATGAGAATGATCTAGAGCCTTTTATTAAAGATTTTTTTAAAAGTGGTGGCGATGGCCTAAACATCACCGTTCCACATAAAATTAATTGCCTTAATGTTGCAGACGAGTATTCTCCAAGTGTAAAGCTCATCGGAGCTGCAAATACACTAAGCTCCAACAAGATCACTAATAAGATTTATGCGCACACAACAGATGGAGCAGGCTTTGTTGCCGATGTTATAAAAAAGGGCATCCCCATTTTTAATACTAATATTTTAATTTTAGGAGCAGGTGGCGCAGCTCAGAGTATTATCCCAATGATCCATGAAAAAGATCCTGCCTCCATAGTCGTAGATAATCGCACCCAAGAAAAAATTCAAACCGTTTTAGATAGATACAATCTTTTAAAGTCAGTTGAGCCATCCAAAGGAGTCCAATTAACTGACCTAAAAAATTTTTCCAAGCATCGATCCCTAGCAGATAATATTAATTTAGTTATTAACACTACTTCTGCTGGTTTTGAGGGACCGTTTAGCTGGAACGAAGATATATTTACTACAAGAGATACAATTTTTTATGATTTAAGCTATAGCAAAACATTCCTTAACCCCTTTTTTAAAATGGGCTAGCCATTACTCTGATCAATGCCATAACGGAATCGGGATGTTAATAAATCAGGCTGCTCTATCTTTCGAGCTCTGGACTGGCATAAAGCCCAACACAGATATTTCTGAGAATGAGATTTTTAATGAGTAAAGGATTTATACGTTTTATTGCTGGAGCTGTATGCCCATCTTGCAAAGAACAAGACAAGATAGCAATTAGTCCGGATGACCAATTAATTTATTGTTTAAGTTGTGATTTTCAAGAGCATCGACCTCAACCTCCAAAGGGGAATGATGCAGAAAACAGCCACCCAAAAGTATTTAANTTAGATGATTTTAGAAACAAAAATTCCTAGAATTTACAACTGTTTAAAGCTATTATAGCCNCACAAAAAAACTACTTATTAGAATGCGATTTATATTAAATATGCTTCTAATGAACATAATTTTTAGTTATAATAAGATATATCAATTATTTATTTTAAAAGTTTCATTGAAGCCAAGGAATTCTAATGTTTAAAAAAGCTACCACAACTATTAATAAGAACTTCGCAGCATTATTTCTGGCAATCCTTTCTAGCAATTCTTTTGCTGCCTGGGACGACCTTAATATGACCGAAGGAGTAACAGCAATAAGCAAAGAGTGTTTGGTCTTCATATGCTCATTTTCTGGATATGCGTAGTCATAGGCATTGCAGTGTTTGGCGTAATGTTTTATTCAATGTTTGCTTTTACTAAAAAGAAAAACCCTAATCCTTCTACTTTTCACGAAAATACAAAGGTAGAGCTGGCGTGGACCATAGTCCCATTTTTAATTTTAGTTTTGATGGCAGTTCCAGCATCTAATACTTTGACAAAAATTTATGATGATACTGAAGGAGATATTAATATTCAGGTTATTGGGTATCAGTGGAAATGGGAATATAGATACTTAGAAGACAACATTGGTTTTTTCTCAAATCTCACTACAGACCTAGATGAAATTTATAACAAAACACCGAAAGGTGAGCATTACCTAGAAGAGGTTGATGAAGCTGTCATCATTCCAGTTGGAAAGAAAATTCGCTTTTTGATTACTGCTAACGATGTGATCCATTCTTGGTGGATGCCTGATTTTGCAATTAAACAGGATGCTATTCCTGGCTTTATCAATACTGCTTGGACAATCGTTGATAAACCAGGAACTTATCGCGGTAAGTGCACGGAACTATGCGGAAAGAACCACGGGTTTATGCCGGTAGTTGTGAAGGTTGTCCCACAAGATGAGTACGATCTCTGGGTAGCAGGCAAAAAGGAAGAAGCGTTAAAAATGGCAGAGTTGACTGAAAAGACTTGGTCTGCCGAAGAGCTTGTTCAACGAGGAGAAGGCATTTATCAAAAAAACTGTGTGGCATGTCATCAATCTAATGGTGCTGGCATAGCAGGAATTTTCCCTGCTTTAGCAGGAAGCGACATCGTACTAAATAATAAAGCGCGCCATCTGGAAATTTTAATGGAGGGCGTACAAGGAGCTGCAATGGCCTCCTATGCTAATCAACTTTCAGAAGTCGATATGGCTGCAGTGATCACCTACACTAGAAGATCTTGGGGCAATGCAGAGAATGGAGATGGTGAAATTGTGGTTCCAACCGATATTGTTGAATATAAAAAACCTAAAGTTTAAAGAGGAATAAATATGAGCGCAGTAATAGAGTCTCACGATCATGATGATCATCATCACGGTCCAGCAGAAGGATTAACTCGTTGGTTATATACAACCAACCACAAAGATATAGGCACATTGTATCTATGGTTTAGTTTTGCAATGTTCTTAATAGGCGGAGCAATGGCTATGGTTATTAGAGCTGAATTATTTCAGCCTGGTATGCAAATTGTCGAGCCAGAATTTTACAATCAAATGCTTACACTGCATGGGCTGATAATGGTTTTCGGGGCCGTAATGCCAGCCTTTGTTGGGCTAGCTAACTGGCTGATACCAATGATGGTTGGAGCTCCAGATATGGCGTTGCCGCGAATGAACAACCTAAGCTTCTGGATACTTCCAGTAGCATTTTTCATATTACTATCATCTTTGTTCATGGAGGGAGGCGCCCCTAACTTTGGGTGGACTTTTTATGCACCCCTTTCAACAACCTACGCCCCACCAAGCGTAACCTTCTTCATTTTCTCAGTTCATATTATGGGAGCCTCTTCAATCATGGGCTCGATTAATGTAATTGTGACTATCATGAATATGCGCGCTCCAGGCATGACGCTAATGAAGATGCCATTGTTTGTTTGGTCGTGGTTGATTACAGCATATCTATTAATCGCAGTTATGCCTGTTTTAGCTGGTGCAGTAACCATGATGTTGATGGACATACATTTTGGTACGAGCTTCTTTAATGCAGCAGGTGGCGGAGATCCAGTATTATTTCAACATATATTTTGGTTTTTTGGCCATCCTGAAGTTTATATTATGATTCTTCCAGCCTTTGGAATCACGTCTCACATCATAGAAACCTTTTCTAGAAAACAACTATTTGGGCATACATCGATGGTTTGGGCAATGACATCCATTGCGATCTTATCTTTTGTTGTATGGGCTCATCACATGTTTACTGTAGGTCTCCCGCTCGCAGCAGAACTATTCTTTATGTGGGCAACGATGTTGATTGCAGTCCCAACAGGTGTAAAAGTATTTAATTGGGTTACAACCATGTTTAAGGGCTCCATTACTTACGAAACACCTATGTTATTTGCTATAGCATTTGTTGTACTATTTACCATTGGTGGATTTTCAGGTTTGATGCTTGCTATTACGCCAGCTGATTTTCAATATCATGATACTTATTTTGTTGTAGCTCACTTCCATTATGTTTTGGTTCCAGGTGCTATATTCTCCATCATGGCGGCTGTATATTACTGGATTCCCAAGTGGACTGGGAACATGTATGACGAGAGACTTGGTAGGTTGCATTTTTGGCTTTCATTCATAGGTGTAAATGTTACTTTCTTTCCACAGCATTGGATTGGGCTGGCAGGAATGCCAAGAAGAGTTCCAGACTATGCACTGCAGTTTGCAGATTGGAATATGGTATCTTCAGTCGGAGCCTTCCTATTTGGTGCATCTCAAATATTATTCTTATTCATAGTCATTAAAACAGTCATGGGTGGCAAGAAAGCTACACCTGAAGTTTGGGAAGGTGCTCGAGGTCTTGAATGGACCGTTGATTCACCTGCGCCATATCACACATTCTCTACTCCTCCGAAGGTTAGCTGATGAATGAAGGGAGCAGAAAGACAATAAAGTTACTTTGTTTCTCTGTGCTGGGAATGTTTACATTCTCTTTTGCACTTGTTCCCCTATATGATGTTTTTTGTGAGATCACAGGGTTAAACGGAAAGATCGAACTCGAGGCTACCACGAACCAAAACCTAGAGACCGAAAGCGGTAGAGATGTATCAATCCAATTTGTTTCTCATAATAATGAACAAATGCCATGGATCTTTAGACCCTCAGATAGCCAAATAAAAATTCAAACTGGCGAATTTCATACTGCAACTTTTTACGTTAAAAACCCAACAAACAAAACAATGATTGCTCAAGCGATTCCCAGTGTTGCTCCGTCTAATGCTGCATCACACCTTAAGAAACTTGAGTGTTTTTGTTTTGAGCAACAGGAACTAGCTCCTGGAGAAGAAGCCCTTTTGCCGGTTAGATTAATTTTTGATGATGAATTGCCAGACTCTATTAAGAGTGTTGTACTTTCCTATACAATTTTTGACGTGACAGACTATAACGATGTAGAGATGACTCAACATCACAATGACAATGACCATCATGATGGACATGAAATGGAGCCTTCCCTATGAGTTACCAAAAATACTATGTGCCAGACCAAAGTAAATATCCAATATTTATGGCATTTGCCCTTTTCTTGCTNGTTATGGGAGCCTCAAGCACCATTAATAGTCTAGATGATCCTAATAGTAACGCGGTATATGTTCTTTACTCAGGCTTAGCAGTCTTGGCGACGACCCTATTTTTTTGGTTTAGAACTGTAACCAAGGAACATATAGCGGGTTTAGATAGCGCTCAATTACAAAAATCATTTGTATTTGGCATGGGTTGGTTCATTTTTTCTGAGGTTATGTTTTTTGGGGCTTTCTTTGGAGCTTTATTTTACGTAAGAAATTTCTCTGTTCCTTGGTTGGGTGGAGAGGGCGAAAAAGGCTTAGCAAACATGTTGTGGGAAGGTTTTGAAGCTACTTGGCCAGTTATGTCTACCCCTGATGCTGGATCAGCATTTGTCCTAGCAGATAAAAATATGAGCTGGCCTGGCTGGAATCATGCTCTTGAATGGCTGCCTATGTGGAATACTATTGTTCTTTTGAGCTCTAGCGTTACAGTACATTTTGCGCATCTGGCCCTTAAAGATGATAACAAGAAAGTATTTAATAGATGGCTGGCAGTAACGGTTACTCTTGCGCTTGTTTTTGTTGCATTGCAAATCCTCGAATACTACGAAGCATATGCACATTACGGATTAACACTAAATTCAGGGATTTACGGCTCAACATTTTTTATGCTCACAGGCTTCCATGGTTTCCATGTGATGATGGGTGGCTTTATGTTAGCAGTGATGCTTTCTAGATCTGTTTTTCACAATCATTTTGACTCCAAAAGTCACTTCGGTTTTGAAGCAGCCTCGTGGTATTGGCATTTCGTTGATGTTGTCTGGGTAATGTTATTTCTATTTGTTTATATCTTGTAGCTTAGGGTCTCCAAGCCACAGAGTTACCAAGCTCGCCTGTATATAAACCATAGGCTACAAGCATCAATAGAAACGCTGCTAAGCTAACCCTTACACCCAGGCTATAAACAGAACGTTTACCCTTACCCTGATCTTTAAAAAGAAAAAACAAGCTACTAGCCAAGCTTAAAAGGATTAAGATAATAACAACGGTGATGAGAGGTTTGAGCCACATAAGTAGAATTATATCACTTTTAAAATGACAAAATTTAAACTAAAAGATAGCCTCCAAGAGAATAAATTACTCACATCTTTTTCTATTTTTTTTGTATTCGTCTTTGTATTTCTAGGAATATGGCAAATAGAAAGAGCTGCAAACAAGGAAGGGCTGCTTCAAGATTTTAATTCTGAGCAAGAATCCCCTCCAACCAGACTAACCAGCCAATCTCCAAATTGGAGCCGGGTTTTTGTTGATGGCGTTTTTGATTCTTCACGACAGATTCTGATAGACAATCAAATTCATAATGGCAAAGTAGGGTATAAAATTTTTACACCCTTTAGGTTTGATGATAATAAGATAGTTCTCGTGGATAGAGGGTGGATAGGACAAGGTCAATCTCGATCAGATCTTCCTCAGCTAAATATTTTAGAAAAAAAATCTAGAATTATTGCCACTGTTACTAGTCCCGAGCAAGGAGTCTTAGCTGGAAGCGAGCTTCTCACCAACGAATGGCCTCGTGTATCTCAATCAAAGGCTGTCGAGGTAATAGCATNAGCCTTTAATGAGCCAATCTTAGATATCGTTCTAGTATTAGATCCAGGCTCTAGTCAAATTACAGAGTTTATTCAAATTAAGCCCTTCGCCATAACACCGGTAAAACATTATGGCTANGCCATGCAATGGTTTACGATGAGCATCGTCCTTTTGGGGATGTTTTTATACGCACTAAAAAGAGAGAAATAAATGAAAAATAAATTATTCCTAGCAGCACTTTTAATTACCCCATTGGCAGTATTAATATTTTCTACCCTTTCATTTCAGTCAGGCTACTCTCCTAAATATACAAAAAATAATGGAACTTTTTTTCAAGAGTACTTTGATGTAACTGATTTAAACCTCCAAACAAGCTCGGGCAATCTTACGTTTGAAGATGGAAAATGGATTTTTGGAACTTATGGCTTAGTAGCAGAAGATTTGGAACAAGCTCTATATCTAATGAGGCAATTAAACGTTGCATTGAATCGAGATATATATCGATTAAAGCGTGTTGTATTTGCAAAACCATCTGCAAATCTTGATTCTGCATTAAAGGACTATCCTAGAAATGAGATTATTATTGACGAAAAAGAACTGTTGTATAAAAAAATAGATACTTTAGAAGGAGAAGATTTTTTTAAAGAGCAGAAAATTTTTATTATTGATTCATATGGAAGAGCAGTAATGTTTTTTCCAGTTTCTATGGACCCAAAACTAATTCTTAAAGATTTAAAGGTGCTAATATGAGTATGATTCGAGGGCTTTCATTTTTTGGATTATGCATGGCTTTTGTCGTTATTGCTCTTGGAGCTTGGACACGATTAGTAGATGCAGGTCTAGGTTGTCCTGATTGGCCTGGTTGTTATGGTTTTGTTGTATTTCCTACCTCAGAAGCCGATGTTCTTCTTGCTGAGCAAAGATATCCCCAGTTTCCATATGAAATCGACAAGGCAATACCAGAAGTTGTTCATAGATATTTTGCCGCTTTTTTGGGTTTAGTCGCAATAGCACTAACCGTAACCGCGTTTAAATATAAATTACCCTCTAGAATCAAACGAATTACAGCATTTTTGCTATTTTTTATATGTTGCCAAGGTATTTTTGGGTACCTGACGGTGAGCTTAAAACTACTTCCGATTATTGTCACGGGCCACCTTTTTGGAGGCTTCACTACATTGAGCTTATTTTTTTATTTATATTTAACCTCAGCTGATTACATTAAAAGTTATCAAATTGAGCATTTAAAGCCTTTGGCTGTTTTGGCATTAGTCGCTTTAATAGTACAAATTTTTCTGGGTGTATGGACCAGTACAAATTATGCATCTTTGGCCTGTGCAGATTTTCCAACCTGTCAGGGCTCGTATCTCCCGCCGATGGATTTTGCTAATGGCTTCAATCTATTTCAAGAAGTGGGACCAAATTATCTTTATGGGTTGTTAGATAACGATGCAAGAGTTGCAATTCATTATTCTCATAGAATCAGCGCAATTTTCGTGACGTTAATTTTTGCAATATTGATTACGCGTCTATGGTTTTCAAATGCTGCACCATTAGCTTCCACCTTAGGCTTGGTTTTGGTAACCCAAATCTCCCTTGGGATAATGAATGTTGTGTATGTTCTTCCGCTCTATATAGCAATTGCACACAATTTAGTTGCAGCTGCGTTACTCTTAATTACTCTGATGGTTAATTTTATAGTTTGGAAAAAATGAACACGCTGAAGAATTATTACGAGCTTTGCAAACCAAATGTGGTTTTGATGATGCTTATTACTGCTCTTGTCGGCTCATTGCTCGCAAGTAAGACGCTACCTCCGATATCTTTGATTGCTTTTGCAATGCTTGGAATAGCACTATGCGCATCATCTGCTGCCGCTATTAATCAAATTATTGATAGAAAAGTTGATGCTAATATGAACAGAACTGAAAATAGACCAATACCCCAAGGCGATGTATCTCCTGTGAATGCATCAATTTTTGCTCTAATACTGGGCGTTTTGGGTGCCGTGATATTAGTTGTTTATGTAAATACTCTAACTGCAATTTTAACTCTAGCTTCCTTGATTGGTTATGCGTTTATATACACAGTTTATTTAAAGCGAGCCACGCCTCAAAATATTGTTATTGGGGGATTGGCTGGAGCGGCACCACCGTTGCTTGGCTGGACCGCTATAACTAATTCAGTTGATCCAAATGCATTGCTTTTAGTGCTTATCATTTTTGCTTGGACTCCACCTCATTTTTGGGCTTTGGCAATCCATAGAAGAGAAGACTACGCAAAGGAAAATATTCCGATGTTACCGGTGACTCATGGTGTGAAATTTACCAAGCTACAAATTATTCTTTATACAATTATTCTAATTTTAGTTAGCCTTCTACCATTCATCGTCCTAATGTCTGGCGTTTTTTATCTAATTTCTGCTTTGGTGCTTGGAGCAATATTTTTGATCTATTCCATTAGGCTTTATCGTGATAAAAATAATGAAAATGCATTTCCAACTTTTGTGTATTCTATTTACTATATTTTTTTAATCTTTGCTGCTCTGTTGATAGACCATTACTTGATTTAATTATGTCAAAAAATATTAAAATTTCTTTGTTGCTTATAGTTCTATTTATGACAGCGGTTCAATTTCTCTTTATTAACAAGCTAACAACACCGAGATATCTCTCAGCACCGGAGCTATTAGTAAATGGTTTCTATCTATTCCCTGAACCTAAGGTTTTCTCAGACTTCACTTTAGAGACAGCAAACAATAAAACCATTAATCAGGACGACCTTCAAGGCAAATGGACCTTAATATATTTTGGATTTACTCGTTGCCCAGATGAGTGCCCAATTGCTATGTCATTAATAAGAAACTTGTATAGCACTTTAGAACAAAAGAATTTTGATTTTTCAGATCAACAAGCAATGTTGGTTACGATTGATCCAGAGAATGATACACCTGAGATTATTGATAAATATGCAAAGGCATTCAATCAAAACTTTATTGGTGCCCGAGCTAATAGACCAATGTTATTGAGTTTAGCCACTCAATTAAATGTCATGGTTATTGAGCCGCCAAGCATTCACGCACATCATTCAATAGACCACTTAGAAAATCACACAAATAATATTTTGCTTATTGATCCGCAAGGTAAATTCTTTGGCTTTTTTAGGCCACCATTTGATGAAGAGAAGTTTCTCTTAACTTTTCAGTCTGTGGTAACTCCTCGTTAACTTTCTAAGAGTAACGAGCGAAGCTCAATAATTTCTTCATCAGATATTTCTAGCCCTTCTCTAATATAGTTTTCTAGAGAGCCATAGGTTTCTTCAGCAGTTTCGAAGGCTGTTTCAATATACTCTTGCTCAACCCCAAGTAGCGGCCGAAGAACCTCTACATCTNCTTGAAAAAGACTCATAAGCTTAATTTGATCCAACATATCATCAATTCTATCAGCGGTGAATGCATTGGTTTTCATATAATCATCTATCACCTTGTCTTTAGGAACGCCTAACGCTATTAGGGTTATTGCTGCGGCAAACCCCGCCCTATCTTTTCCTGCCGTACAATGAAATAAGGTTGGACCATCATTCTTTATTAAGTCTTTTAAAAATTTACTATATACATCTTTATAGTCTGTAATAAATTCTTTATTGGCCTCTATCAGAAAATTCTTTACATCTCCCTCAGTCTCACCTTTCAAGATACCTTCTATTTGAGTACGTATCGCACCATCTACCTCAATTGGCATTTCCACATAACTAATGCCGCCCGGAATTATGTCAGGGTCTTCAGTTTTTTCTGTGGTTGACCTAAAATCAACAATTCTTTTGATGCCAAGATTTTGAATATACTTTTTATCAGTCTCTGAAATGTCACTTAACTTATCTGATCTATATAAAACACCCCATTTAATAGATCTACCATCCTCTGTTTTATAGCCTCCAAGCTCCCTGGTATTGTATGAACCATCCATTGGGAGGAGGCGATTCTNCTCAATTTGAAGAACTTGATCATTAAGGTGTANAGGTCTATCCATAAGATTTATATCGTTTGAGCATTGAGCAAGAAATAGGCAGACAATTAAAAGTCCAGCATTCTTACACATCAATAATTACCTTGCCCTTAGCTTTTCTATCTTTTAAATGTGCAATAGCTTGTCCTGCATCCTCCAAAGGAAATCGATCGGCAATTTCTGGGTTAATTTTCCCTGCAGCATATAATTCAAATAATTCTTGAAAATTTTTCTGATTTTCATCAGGAAACATCATGGTCCAAGCGCCCCAAAAAACTCCTATTATTTGACATCCCTTCAGAAGAGCTAGATTAAGAGGAGGTTTAGGTATTTCACCTGCAGCAAAGCCTATAACTAAAAAACGACCTTCCCATGCTATAGCTCTTAAAGCAGGCTCACTAAATGATCCTCCGACAGGATCATAAACAACATTAGCTCCAGCACCGCCAGTCAGCTCTTTAATTTTGCTAGATAGTTCTTTTTGTTGGTCCCTATCTAAATTTCCTGCAGGATAAACAAAAGCTTGATCAGCACCATGATCTAAACATGTTTGCATTTTTTCTTCTGACGATACAGCAGCTATTACCTTTGCTCCCATTGCTTTGCCGAGCTCTACTGCAGCAAGCCCCACACCCCCAGCAGCACCAAGGACCAATAATGTTTCACCTGGCTGAATTTGCGCCCTTTGTTTCAGCGCATACAGTGATGTTCCGTAGGTCATAGCAAGAGCGGCGGCCACTGGAAAATCCATTTCACTGGGCACAAGATTTACCCGAGACTCTTCAACAACCAGCTGTTCAGCAAAACAGCCATGTCCGGCCATAACAAAAACATGATCTCCAGCTTTGCACGTTGAAACACCCTCGCCAATTTCTGCAACAATCCCCGAGCATTCTGCTCCTGGAATAAAAGGCATNGGCGGCTGGAATTGATACAGNCCTTGAATCATTAGGACATCNGGAAAATTTACACTTGCTGCTTTCACGTGAACCAATACCTCGCCAGCATTAGGTTTNAGNTCTTCTACATCTCCAAATATAAGTTTTTCTGGTCCAGCTAACTCTACGCATTGCAATGCTTTCATTTTTTTCCTTTAAGTTTCGAATTATATAATTCTACATATTTATTAATGTCCACGCTCGAAGTTTCTTCAACTATTTTCAATTCTTTGAGGGATGCTTGAGCCGCTTCAATAAAAAGAGATAAATCCTCCTTAGAGCTTTGAGTAAAATTAGCAGCAATTTTCTTGCTTTGAGATAGCCCATACTCTTGAAACGTCATATTTTTTTCTTTCATTTCATTCATAATTTTCTGACTCAGAGATTCTTTTTTACCTATTTCTTGTTTTAAAGCTTCTGAATATCCAGATGAATATGCATCCATCTTAGTAGCAAGCATTGTTAGCTCCTCATGAAAATCTTTTCTTACTTGAGAGAGGCTTAGAGATAATCCAGCTCTTGTTAACTGAACTTCATCAGAGCGGCCATGCTCAACCATTTTTATTTGATTTACTCGAATTTCATCACTTTCTTCGTCTGAGATAAGGGGACTCTCTGAAATTAAAGAATGCATTAGGAAGAGATCAAGCACCTTTATATTATTTAAAGAGATTCCTTCCGGAACAAAAGGATTTACATCAACACCTCTTAGTTCAATGTACTCAATGCCGTGTCGTCTTAGTAGATTAGAGGGTCTAGAAGTACTGGCCCCAGTTCTTTTGGGGCGCACAATATCATATAACTCGTTTTCAATTTGCAAGATTCCAGCTGAAATTTGTTGAGGCTCTCCCTTTTTGTCAAGCAAGCCTAAATNTTCAAATCCAGGATGCATGGTATTAATGCCCTNAATGACNGAATCAATAAACTCATCTAAATTATTGTAATTAATCCCCAGGACTTCTTGAATTGAACTTTGATATCCCACTTCGCTCATTCGCAGGGATGTTGCTGATGGAAGAAATAAGTCTTCTTCACCATATTTCTCTAATGAATGCTCTCTGTTAAGAAGATATGATTTATTTGTGACTGGCGAAGCTCCAAATTGATCTAATAGAAACCACGAGTTTCTTTTAACATTTCGAATTAAGCCTAAATATTTTTCGTCTATAAATTTCTGATCAGGCTTGTTTGCTAATGCTTGCCAAGAACCCTTAGAAATAGAAAAATTAAAATGTATGCCTGATACGCACTGCATAATTGATCCATATCTTAGGCTCAGACCTTTTCTGTATATGTGCTTAAGCATCCCACTATTTGAATTGCCATATTCAGCTATTCTTATTTCATTGGGACCTTTGAAAGCACAAGGCATTGAAAAATTCCATAACAACTCATCTTCCATTGAGCTGTATAAAAAATGATGAAGACTAGATAGATGACTGAACAAATCCTCTGCAGAATTAAAGGTAGGAGTAACAAGTTCAACCAATGCCTCAGCAAAATCTGTTGTTATGTCAGCATTAGTAAGTGGAGAACCTAATTTTTCTG
>JGI26261J51718_1000829_pt1 | contig 14567 bp, 12 predicted proteins | sample SaaInlV_135m_DNA_3_FD_51718 | JGI IMG/M metagenome (IMG submission 51718)
CATGGTATCTTTAGGCGTCCATGCTAGGCGTTCATGGTTCCTTTATGAGAAAGTATTTTCATCGGTGAATGTGGGTGTTGTAGCCATTTTTCCTAATGATTATGATGCTTCCCGGTGGTGGTTGTCTAGTGTGGGCGTGCGCAATGTTATCTCCGAATCGATTGCCTACTTATACGCGCGATTCATTTTCAGTCCACCCATTAAATAAAAATCGAATTTTACAATCATATTATGAAAATTATCGAAGTAATTGCAGACGAAAGTTATATCGATAGCATTAAAAATATTGTGGAGAAAAACGACGCCCCTGACTTCTGGGTAGTGTCAAGTGACAGGGAAGAACGTAAGGTTGTTCGAATTTTGGTCAAACCAGAACAGCGGCAAATAATTCTTGACGCGCTTCAGGAAATACTTGCAACTAGTTTTTCATATAGAGTTGTTGTTATTCCAGTAGAAGCCGCGCTACCACGGGAGGAAGCAGAGGAAGAAACAGAAATAACTTCTGCCACAGAAACAACGCGCGAAGAGCTATATAACAGCATCGGTAAAAACGCTCGTCTAAACCAAACCTACCTACTATTAATTTTTTTATCAACCGTTGTGGTTGCTATTGGACTTTTAAAAGATAACGTTGCGGTAGTTATTGGTGCCATGGTTATTGCTCCTTTACTGGGACCCAATCTGGCGATGGCTTTAGGAACGGCATTGGGTGACACTGACCTAATGTGGAAAGCTTTTAAGACTGGACTAGCGGGCATGAGCCTAGCGCTAGTCTTGTCTATCATTATCGGTGTTTTCTGGCCTTTAAATATTGAAAGTCGGGAGCTTTTAGCACGAACAAATGTTGGGTTGGACTCCGCAGTTTTAGCGATGGCTTCCGGAGCGGCGGCAGTAATATCTTTAACTTCGGGTATTCCAAGTATTCTCGTGGGTGTAATGGTAGCGGTTGCTCTATTGCCTCCGGCTGCAACCATGGGGTTAATGTTGGGTGCAGGGCAAACTGACTTAGCATACGGAGCAGCGTTTTTGTTAGCGGTTAATATTGTGGCCATAAACCTTTCTGCTAAACTGGGGTTCTTGATCCAAGGAATCAAACCAAGAACTTGGCTAGAGAAAAAAAAAGCCAAACAATCAATGCAGTCTTACATAATCATCTGGGTTCTAACTTTGGCTGCCCTCCTGCTTGTTATTTATTTTCACCCTGGTTTTATAAATTAATATTCGCAAATATATTTATTTTAAGGAAATAATTAATTCTAATGAAAGTTTTGTCTGTCCAGGTTGGATCCTTACAAGAAATGCTACGAAGTGGAAAAAAAATTCGGACAGGAATTTTTAAACAGAAGACTGAGGGGCCGATAAAAGTTACACGACTCGGGTTAGAAGGAGATGACCAAGGAAATAAGAAACTTCATGGTGGAATATATAAAGCAATCTGCGTTTATCCTTCAGAACATTATGATCATTGGAAAGAAGAGCTAGGGAATCCAGGTTTATCTTTTGGAGACTTTGGTGAGAACTTAACTACTGCCGGATTGATGGAGGGTGATATTCACCTTGGCGACCGACTGCGTATTGGGTCGGCTGAAATAGTTGTGACTCAGCCGAGGGAGCCTTGTATTACTCTTAATGCACGGCTGGACACAAAGGACTTATCTGCACTTATTCGTAAATCTGGTCGGAGCGGTTTCTATTTTTCAGTTGTGAAAGAAGGTATTATAAAAAATGGTGATTCCATTGAGTATGTAAATAGAGATGAGAACAGGGTTACAGTATCAGATTTTAATCAAATAATTAATGGGGAGCCAGAGGTTGCGGATATCATTCTCCGAGCTTCTAAAATAGACGCCTTGCCGCCAAAACTGAAAGGTCAATTTCTCTAAAAGCGAACGCACTTGAAGGTTAAGTAAAAGCACTTTTTAAATTAGGTTGTATTCAATACCAAAAAATATTTCTAAAGCCTCACGACCTACTCTCCAATCAAATGAAGATGAATTTTACGCATGTGTGGTTGACGTCGATGTTCGAATAGATAAATATCCTGCCAAGTTCCTAGAGAAGGGTTCCCTGAATTTACTGGAATTGATATCTGGGTTTGTGTGAGAGCAGACCGAATATGTGCAGGCATATCATCAGGACCCTCCGAGCGGTGAAGATAGTTTGCACCATCTTCTGGGACCAGTTGCTGAAAAAACATCGTTAGGTCATGCAACACATCTGAATCTGCATTTTCCTGAATGATAAGCGATGCAGAGGTATGGGGAACAAAGATAGTTAATAATCCTGTAGAAAATTTTTGTTGGGTAACCCATAGCTTAATTTCAAGGGTAATATTGTAAAGGCCTTTACCACTCGTTGAAGTGGACAATTGATGGTTTGCCTGCCGCACAGAAATCTCCGTAAATAGACACAACAATTTAGAGTTAACTTTTGAGGTTATTAGTATATCTACCTAAAAGTAAGAGGTCCATTGCCATCGAAAAATCGGGAAAACGGATTCTCCAAAACCAACTTATCAAAAAAAGGTATTTTGATTGCCACTTTAGATAATTGCGTCACACTGATAGTATATGTAATCGTAGAATATAAGGGAAAAAGAACAAATAGACATGGTTTCTACTTGAACTAAAATTAGGAGTGAAATATGCCGGTATCCCCTGATAAAGAAGTGAGCTTTCTTGAAAGTGTTAATCGCTCGTTTGATGCTGCTTTAGCTACTCTTGATATTCCCGAAGACATGGCTCAATACATAAAAAATGTAAATAATGTGTATCAAGTTAGGTTCCCAGTAAAAATTAATGGCAAGGTAGAAAATTTTATTGGGTGGCGTTCAGTTCATAGTGATCATCAACTCCCTGCCAAGGGCGGTATCCGTTTTGCTCCTAACGTTAACCAGGATGAAGTAGAAGCCTTGGCGGCACTTATGTCCTATAAATGTGCATTGGTTGATGTTCCTTTTGGTGGGTCGAAGGGTGGATTGCTTATCGATCCAAAAAAATACGATCGTGATGCAATGGAAAAAATAACGCGTCGTTTTGCGTATGAATTAATTCAAAAAGATTATATCGGATCTAGCATTAACGTCCCAGCACCCGACATGGGAACAGGACAGAGAGAAATGTCGTGGATAGTAAGTACCTATGCGGCTCACCGCCCCAAAGATATAGATTACTTGGGTTGTGTTACTGGCAAGCCTGTTTCAGCAGGTGGTATTCATGGTCGTATCGAGGCGACTGGTCGTGGTGTTGTGTTCGGACTTCGCGAGTTTTTTCGTCATCCCGAGGATGTTAANCTTGCGCATCTAAAAGGGGATACATTAGAAGGCAAAGAAATTATTATTCAAGGCCTTGGTAACGTGGGTTATCACACTGCAAAAATTCTGGAAGAAGAAGATGGCGCAAAAATTGTCGCTATTTTGGAATGGGATGGAGCGATTTACAATAAAAAAGGCCTCAACGTCGAAGAGGTTTACCAATATAAAATAGAAAATAAAGGTGGAATCAAAGGATTTGGAAAAGGAAAGTATTTTGAAAAGAGTGCGCAACTGTTAGAGCAAGAGTGCGATATTCTTATTCCGGCAGCAAGGGAAGGGGTTATTAATCAGGCTAATGCTCCNCGTATTAAAGCTAAACTGATTGCAGAGGCGGCGAATGGACCAGTAACTTTCAATGCGGAAACTATTCTTAATGAAATGGGAGTTGTGATTATCCCAGATGTGTATCTTAACGCCGGGGGAGTTACCGTTTCATATTTTGAATGGATCAAAAATCTCTCACACATTCGATTTGGCCGAATGCAAAGGCGGTATGAAGAAAATCAGAATAATTTATTTATAAAGGCTATTGAGCAGTCTGGGAAAAAATTACCAGAAAAAATGGTTTCGCAAATTGGACAAGGTCCTATTGAGATTGATTTAGTCCGGTCGGGACTCGACGACACAATGCGGAGTGCATTTCAGGAAATTCGTGGACGCTACTGGGGGGAGAAAAAGGTGAAAAGTTATCGAACGTCAGCGATGTCAATCTCTATAGAAAAGATTTATAACCGTTATAGCATCTTGGGTATCTACCCATAACCATTTTCACAGGTATCGCTAGCGTTGTTAGAAATTAATGATATATTAGCATCCGGCAGTTTTTTGTTTAAACCTTCTTAAGGTACAGCATGCCCGACCCTCAAGACAACTTCCAGTCTAAGTATGAACAAAGTGGTGTTTCTAGTCGAGGAGCAGAGGACGCGCTTTCCGGACTATTGGAACATGTTCTCCCTACGAGAAAATTTAGTAAACGTTTTCCTTTAGCAGCTGATATCGGATACTTTGCAAACGTTATAAATATTGGTGGCGGGCAAGGTATCGCTTTTGGTACTGATGGTGTTGGAACCAAGATTATTATAGCGGAGCTTATGGACCGTTATGACACGATTGGTATTGACTGCGTGGCTATGAATGTTAATGACCTGATTTGCGTTGGAGCGAGACCGGTGAGCATGGTTGACTATATTGGCTGCTCGTTTACCGATGCAAGAATTTTTTCAGAAATTGGAAAGGGTCTCGCCGAGGGAGCTAGGCAGGGAGAGATCAGTATCTCTGGTGGTGAAATTTCTCAGATCAAAGAAATTATCAATGGGGTAGATCTCATTGGTGCATGTATAGGGCTCGTTTCGATCGACAAAGTTAATACAGGAAAAGATATCCAGCCGGGTAATATGATTGTTGGCCTTGCTTCAAGTGGAGTGCACTCAAATGGACTGACTCTGGCTAGGAAAATTTTACTTGGTGAAACGCGGCAAGAACAAGAAAAGAATATCAATAAGTTTGAAGAGCGGCTTGGGCGTACTCTTGGAGAGGAATTGCTAGAACCTACTCGTATCTATGTGAAACCAATTATGGAAATACTTGGTGACGGCATTGACCTTAAAGCAATGGTCCATATAACAAGTGGGGGCTACAGCAATCTGAATCGTGTAGAAAATGATAACATTCGTTTCGTGATTGATCCGTCGCCACCTGTCCCCGAGGTATTCAAACTTATTCAGGAAAAAGGTGAAGTCTCTGCTGCGGAGATGTACGAGGTCTTCAACATGGGAACCGGATTTGTGGTTGTTGTGAACGGAATGGAGGAATTTACCAAAATATCAACAATTTGTAAAAAACATGACGTAGCCGCTCAAGTGATTGGGTGTGTCGAACCCTGTCAGGGGAAAGAAGTTACCATACCGGAATTTAATCTGATAGGTAGAGGACAAAAAATTACAAAAATTAAATAGCCTGTGAACTATTTCGTATGAATAAATATCCTAAGGTGTGTGGGAGATTTATAAAGTTGTTGTTAGAAAAACTTCGCGCAGAAAACCAAAAAAACTGCAACTGGACTGATATAGCGGATGAGAAATCCCCATACATGGCCCCAGTGAAATTTTGTTTCATGTTTTTCAATTTCTTCTTCCGCAGATTTTGTGCCCCATACCCAACCGACAAAAATTGCTGTTAACATTCCGCCTAATGGTAATAGGTAGTTAGAGGCAATATTGTCGACGTGATCAAAAAAATTCATATCAAATAGTTTGGTTTCTGACAGTACCCCAAAAGACAAACCAGAAGGTACTCCAAAAGCAAAGATGGTGACAGACGTAACGAGAACAGCTTTTTTTCTATCCCATTTTCTTTGGTCGATAAAGTAGGCCACTACCACTTCCAAAAGGGATATGCCCGATGTTATTGCTGCGATAGCAAGCAAGGCAAAGAAAATGATTGAAACCAAATTGCCAAATGGCATATCCACAAAAACAGCCGGCAAGACGCTAAATACAAGACTAGGTCCTTCGGTGGGTTCTAGTCCCATGGCAAATACTGCAGGAAAAATCACCATGCCAACCAGCAGTGCGATTATAGTGTCAAAGATAACCACATACACCGTTGCGGAGGTTAAGTTCTCTTGTTCCGGAAGGTAGCTTCCATAAGTGAGCATGCAGCCCATGCCAAGGCTGAGTGAAAAAAAGGCCTGTCCTAATGCGATTAAAATTGTTTGAGGGCCAATTTTGCTAAAGTCTGGTTTTAAATAAAATTCAATACCTTCCATTGCACCTGGCAGTGTCAATGAGCGAAACATAAGAAAAATAAGAATAATCACTAGAGTTGGCATCAGAACTTTGCAGGCCTTCTCAATCCCACCGTGAATACCGCGTAAAACAATGCCAACGCAAATTGCCATGAAAAGAGCGTGATAAAAAAGAACTTCCCATGTGTTAGCGATAAAGGAGCCAAAAAACTGTCCCGCCTCTTTTGGCGAAGAAAAATCACTCATTGTATGAGTGAATGCTTTAACAAAATAAGCTAATGTCCATCCACCCACTACTGCATAAAAAGAAAGGATGAAAAAACCAGCTAGCACTCCCATGTAACCGATCTTAACCCAATGAGATTTAGGCTTTAAGGACTGAAATGCTCCAACTGGATTGAGGCAGGTTTTTCTGCCAATGGTAAATTCGGCGAGCATTATTGGGAGTCCTACAGCGATAGTGCAAAGAATATAAATTAAAACAAAAGCACCCCCCCCATTTTGACCTACGATATATGGAAATTTCCAAATATTGCCAAGTCCCACGGCAGAACCTGACGCAGCTAAAATAAATCCGAAGCGTGTATTCCACAGTCCGCGTGATTTTTGATGGTTATTTTTTATTACCATTAGAAATAAAAGATAGTGGTGGAGAATGCCACGTCATCATAAAAATTAATGTAAAATAAATTCAATAGTCATTAATGTAAAAACCAAGTTTTACACCTTTCAAGTATTTTGGAAATGAAAGATGAGAAAAGATATTACTAAAATTTTAACTACAATTCCTAAACTGCCCGGTATTTATATCATGAAGGATTGTCGGGGGGAAATTCTTTACATTGGTAAGGCAAAATCTCTAAAACTTCGAGTCCGTTCATATTTTCAAAAATCTCGCCACATGCCCATTAGAACAAGGATTTTTACCGATAAGGTGCAAGATATTAAATTCTTAACAACCGCAACAGAAGCAGAAGCATTGATTCTTGAGAGTAATTTTATTAAAAAACATCAGCCTAGATATAATGTTCTTCTAAAAGATGACAAACATTATCCATACCTTCGACTGACAACGCAGGAACGATTTCCAAGACTGGAAGTAGTTCGTCTTGTTAAAAAGGACAGCGCTACCTATTTCGGACCCTACACCATGGTCAAAGAAATAAGGGAAACTATCCGGTTGATATATAAGATTTTTCCACTTCGGCAAAGCAAGGACCGTTTGGATGGTACCGCAATAAGAAGGCCATGCTTAAACTACCAAATGGCTAGATGTCTAGCGCCCTGTGCAGGATACCCTACAGAGTTGGAGTACAATCAAATTGTTCAAGACGTAGTACTTTTTTTAAAGGGTAAAAATAATGAATTAGTGAAAAGTTTAGAAAAAAAAATGAAGTTGGCAGCGAATCAATTAAACTTTGAAGAGGCAGGAGTTTATAGAGATAAAATTCTAGCGGTAAAAACAGTTTTAGGCAAACAAAAGATCATATCCACCTCTCTCGAAGATCAGGATATTTTAGGCTACTGCCGTGACCATCGTCAGGTAATGGTTCAGGTTCTCATTGTACGAAATGGAAAAATGGTTGGTGAAAAAATATATAAAATAAAAGGACAGGCAGACATTGATGATAATGAGATTTTATCATCTTTTATTAAGCAGCATTATATTGACCAAATTCTTCTTCCAAAAGAAATTCTTTTGCCACATTCAATAGATGATATTTTGCTCATATCAGATTGGTTGTCGAAAAAAAAGAAAGGTCGTGTTCGTATAGAGATTCCTTCAAGAGGGAAAAAAAAAGATCTTGTGTGCATGGCAGAAGAAAATGCTAACTTTGCATTAAGAACAGAGTTGGANAAGGGAGAGCTTAGCCTGCGAAGCCTGGATGAATTGCAGGAGACTCTAGGACTAAAATCTTTTCCAGAAGTAATCGAAGGATTTGATATATCAAATATTTCTGGAAAGCATGCGGTGGGGTCAGTTGTAGTTTTTAAAAATGGTGTCGCAGAAAATTCAAAATACCGGCGATATAAAATAGCTGATGTCAAAGGCATTGATGATTATGCGATGTTGCGAGAAGTAATTAATAGAAGGTACCGTCGTCTTTTGAGAGAGAAAAAGGCTATCCCAAACCTCATTTTAATCGACGGTGGATTGGGGCACCTATCTAGTGCTGAAAAAGTAATACGTGAACTAGGCCTTTTAGAGAAAGTTGACCTTGCCTGTATCGCAAAAGGAAAATTTCGTAATACTATTGAAACTGACGAGATATTATTGCCTGGGAGAAAACATCCAATTTANTTTCGGGAAAATTCTCCATCTCGATTTTTACTGCAGCGTATTCGAGACGAGTCCCATCGATTTGCAATATCATATCATCGAAAACTACGTGATAAGAGTTCGCTGAGCTCGCCGTTGGAGTTGATTTCAGGAATAGGGAAAAAAAGGCGTTTGCTTCTTCTTAAAAGTTTTGGCAGTCTTGATGCTATAAGAAAATCTTCANTGATTCAGCTGNAATCTGTGCCGGGAATAACAGAAAACCTAGCTAAAAAAATAATAACCAGTTTGAAATCCGATCAGGCCATAAATGCCTAAGACTTAATACCCTAAGTGCCGATAAGATAAGGGTGGAAGAGTTGATTTCGCATGAATCAAAAATTTTATATTTTTCTAAGTACTTAATTATTAAGAGATATTTAATGTGGGCAAATAAAAATGAAAAAGAACCAAAATAAAAAAATTAATTTTCTAATAAGACAAGGGTTAATCACAATAATTCTTGGGCTTTTATTTACTGTTAGCTCGACACANTTAATCTATGCCGAAAAGGCAATTACACCTCTGTTGCATAAGGAGGCGACAATTCTTTTTGATAGAGAAAAGCAGTTGTTTAATGCCCGTATAAAGGTTGACTGGGAGAGGATGCATNGTTTGCAGCACCCGGAATTCAGAAAAAAAGTCTCTGCAGCTGAAATAGAATACTTTGAAGGATGGGTGGCGTCAGATTATAGAGAACAGGCAAAACAGAATGCGCATATTTCAGGTGCTTACGTTCCTACTTTGGACCATATAAAAAAGAATAAATATAAAAAAGATCCTTTAGGCTTTCCTGTGAAAAGAAGATATGCGTGGAGCGGGGATCCCTACCTAAAAATAAAATCGTTCTCTTTAGAAAAAATTTCTATAAGCACAGATGGAAAATACGCTAAGGTAAAGGTGATGCTAAAAGGCCGGCAGAGATTAAACCCCGCTGCAACAAGGGGGGGGGATTACGAATTTGCTGCGCAGTATCCCACGACCGATTATTGGGAAAAAGTGAATGGAAATTGGTTCATCACATTATTATCCGCGCCTGTTAACTCAAGTGGAACAGGAATTCTTAAGTACTTTGCTCCTAATAATAAAAGTGGTTGGGGGAAAGCGGGATTCGTNGAAATAAACCCCGCAGATCTCAAGTTACCTTAAAATAAGGCCTAGTAAGGATTTTTTTTTCAGAAGAATATATGAGTATCGATCTCCCCTTCCATAAATCTTGGTTCGATGAGGATGAAATTAATGAGGTTGTTGAAACCTTAAAATCCGGTTGGCTTACTACAGGCCCGCGAACAAAACGATTCGAAGATGACTTCAAAGAGTACATTGGGTGTGATTATGCCATTGGGTTAAATTCCTGCACAGCGGGTTTACATTTAGCTTTGGCGATACAAGGATTCGCGCCTGGCGATGAAGTTATAACTACGACAATGACATTCCCCGCAACGGCGAATGTAATACTACATGAACGTCTTTCCCCGGTTTTTGTAGATGTGGAACCAGGAACGCTGACGATGGATGTCAGTCAAATCCAAGAAAAAATAACACCCAAAACAAGGGCAATTATACCAGTGCATTTTGCGGGACATCCGTGTGATATGGACCCCATAATGGATCTAGCTCAGAAGCACAAACTTTTAATTATCGAAGATGCAGCCCATGCTCTGGAAGCAAAATATAAGGGTCGTAAAATAGGTAGCTTGGGAAACCCAACAGCGTTCAGTTTTTATGCAAACAAAAATATTACGACTGGTGAAGGTGGAATGTTAACAACTAACAACGAATCATTAGATGAAATGGTTCGTATCATGCGCTTGCATGGCCTTAGTCGAGACGCTTGGAAACGCTTTGGGAAAAGCGGTTTTTCTCAATGGGAGCTTACGATGCCAGGATACAAATACAATATGGCAGACATAAATGCCGCGCTTGGAATACATCAGCTTAAAAAAATTGGTCGCTTTTTAGAAATTCGAAAAAAATATGCGACAATGTATGATGAAGTATTTTGTCAGATTCCAGAATTAGAAATTCTTGAAACAAGAGACTATGCAGAGTCATCACACCACCTGTACATTATTGCGTTGCGCGTGGAACAATTATCGATAACTCGTGACCAATTTATTGATGCGATTCAATCGGAAGGTATCGGGGTAGCTGTACACTATCAGGCACTTCATATACAACCTTTTTACAAAAAAGAATTTAATACTNGTTTAGNAGCGTACCCCGTTGCAACTAGTTACTCGGATAGAATTCTTTCTATTCCTCTTTATCCACGTATGTCAACTNAAGATGTTGAACGGGTCTCGAATGTGGTNGTGGATCTGATTTCACGCAACCGCAGATAAAACACAACAAACCTATGAGCGGCCACAAAATTATCGGAGAGAACTCAACTTTTAATATTCAGTAAGTTTTTTTTTTATGCGTCGAACAAGTTCCTGGTAATTGTTTTTAGAAATTACTTTATAGAGCTGCGACCGCATATTATTTCTCATGCTGATTTCATCTAGATCAACATCTACAACCTGCCAGTGATCGCCGTATTTTTGTAAGTGGAAATCAATATTAATTTCTCCTTCCTTTTCATGGACAACAGTAAGTGGAACATTGGCTTTTGATTCATTGATAGTGGTTTGACCATAAATCAATTTGAGTGCAGCAAAGAATTTTCCAGAGTTTGGAAAGGCCTCTTTGGTAAACATCCGGCTAAGAAGATCGATAAANACTTTCTGTTCAGTTGAGGAGCGCTTATTCCAGTACTTCCCTAGTGCCTTGCGGCTTATTTCGCGTATATTCAAAAGCGCAAGTGCACGATGAGAGATAATATCATTTTCTTTAACTTCCTCGGTAGTTAGCGGTTTCCCTGTTTTTAAATTGGTAATAGAATTCAGTAATATTTCTACTGTATTGCGGGGTGATGCTTCTTTTGCAATAAGGGGGGACAATTCAAATAAAGCCAAAATAAAAAATATTAAAAAAATCCAATTTTTACGAGAAAGCATAGTTATGATAAATTAGTAATTGAGCGGGGATTCAATAGCGATTTTTCAAAGATTTAAGTATAGCCTGTTTTACTTACATTAAAAAAATAATTTTCTTTACATGAGTCTAGCTTTGTCAGGGAAGGGTCTTTTGTTTTCGATACTTTTTGTAGGTTTGGCAAGTCAGGAAACAGGTTTAATTAATGAACTAGACCACAATTACAGTTTGGCCAAATCAANAGATGATTTATACAGGTTAGAAGCATTGGTCAAGAAGTCCTTAAAAANATTTCCAGAATCGGACAAGCTTTTCTGGAGGTTGGGAAGAGTTTACTTCAAACTTGGTGAAACATTTACTTCTGAATCCAAAAAAATTTATTTTTTTTCGCTATGTATGGCGCAGACAAAAAAAACGATTGAAATTAACTCACAGTCCGCCAATGGATATTTTTTTAACGGCCTTTGCAGCGGAACCCTAGGTCAGGCTCAAGGTATCTGGAGTAGTTTGGGAACCATTGAACCGTTTAAAAAAGATATGGAAACTGCCATTAATCTAGATCCATCCATTGAAGAAGGTGGACCGCACAGAGCGTTGGGGAATCTTTATTTAAAGCTCCCTTATGTATTAGGGGGGGATTTAGAAAGTTCAATTGCACACTTTCAAAAGGCCATTCAACTTGGTTCTGAATTTGGAGAAAATTATCTTGGCCTTGCTGAGGCCTACATCGAAAACGGAGATTTTATTTTAGCGAAAGATATACTACACACAATTCTCAATATGAAATTAAGTTCGCAAAAAAAAGAGTCTGTTCTTGAATGGAAGACTCAAGCCTTAGACTTTTTGAAAAAAATACAGAATTGATAAACGCTGAATATCATGCTGAAAGAATTAAGGATAAATAATTTTGCTATTATTGATAACCTAAGCGTCGAATTCACGTCTGGCCTTACAGCGTTGACGGGGGAAACGGGTGCCGGAAAGTCAATTATTATAGACGCCCTCAACCTAATTCTTGGGGGTAGAGCCGATTCCAATTTTATCCGTACAGGAGAATCATCGGCAACCGTTGAAAGTGTGTTTGAGATCAAAAATCTACAAACGTTAGACATCCTTTCAGAATTGGGAATCGATGCTAATAACGGAGAGGTCGTTTTAAGGCGAACGATATCTAATACGGGGAAAAATCGTTGCATGGTTAACGACTGCGCGGTAACTGTTGGTGTCTTGGCAAAACTAGGAGACCGGCTAGTTGATATTCATGGCCAGCATGATCATCAGGCACTACTCAATTCGGAAATTCATGTTGATCTTCTCGATTTGTATGGGAAAACCATGGATGAAAGAAACGAATTTACTAAAAAATATTTTAAATATCTAGAAGATTTAAAGAAAGTAGAAGATTTACGTTCTAAAGAAAGTGATCGCTTGCAACGAGAAGATCTACTGCGTTTTCAAATTAACGAGATTGATAAGGCCAGTCTTTCACGGAATGAGGAAGATCTCCTCAAATCAGAAAAAAACAAATTGCAACATGCAGAAAAAATTCACGAATCAGTGAAACTAGTTCTCAATTTAATTGCAGAAAAAGAAGGGGCGGTCCTTGAAGAATTGGGTGTAGTGAAAAGAGAACTAGAGTCGCTTCCTTCTTTGGACCCGGAATTGGGGAAACAGGCACAACGAGGACAATCTGCTTTTTGTGAAATTGAAGAACTGGTTGAAGAGTTGAGAGACTATGCTCATAAAATAGAATTTAACCCATCTCGTCTTGAAGAAATAGAAGATCGTTTATCGGAAATCAACGGGCTAAAACGTAAATACGGCGGAAATATTGATTTAGTTTTGGATTACCGCGATAAAATTTCTACCGAACTCGATACTCTTTCTTGTTTCAATGAAAGTATGGAAAAGCTTCAAAAAGATATAAAGTTACACCAGACCATTTTGTCGGAGCTTTCTGTAGTGTTGGCAGAAAAAAGAGAAAGAACAGCCGGTATATTTAAAAAAGATGTAGAGAAGGAACTTTGTGATCTTGGTATGAAAGATGTTCGGTTAAAAGTACAATTTAACTATGAAGGGGATTGTACCAATTTCGTAAAATTTCGAAACGAAAAGGTGAAATTAAATTCAACGGGGTTGGGCACAATAGAATTTTTATTTTCTCCTAACCTGGGAGAAGACCTAAAACCACTCGCTAAGATAGCTTCAGGGGGGGAGCTTTCCCGGCTTATGCTGGCATTAAAATCAAATCTCAATAAGCAAGATACTATTCCTGTAATGGTTTTCGACGAAGTCGATACAGGGATAGGAGGAAAAATTGCCGAGGTGGTGGGGAGTAAATTAAAAAAAATTGCNACNGAAAANCAAGTGTTCTGCATTACACACNTACCCCAAATCGCGGGCAAGGCAATTTCACACTTTGTGGTGTTTAAAACAGTGAAAGAGAAACGGACTTATTCCAGCATTCGTGAACTTTCNGAGCAAGAAAGAGTAGAAGAAATTGCAAGGATGTCTGGTGGAAAAAAAATCACCAAGGCTACTCTCAGCCATGCCAAAGAAATGATCCAACCTTAATTAGACCACCCATTTCTTTTTGGAGTTCTGTACCAATTAGTGCAATTGGAAAAATTTTCACTCAATTATATTTTTTAATCAAAGTTAGAGTGTAATTTGCTATTTAACAAGTTGTCTATTACCCAGCCACAAGATTAGAGTTTTGAATAAATCTCGCCGCCTTTTTCTTTGAAGGTTGCAGACATTTCTCTCATACCTTCACCCAACGCCTGTGTTTCTTCAACCCCTTTTTGTTGAGCGTAGTCGCGCACGTCCTGCGTGATTTTCATCGAACAGAAATGAGGCCCGCACATCGAACAGAAATGCGCTACTTTGGAGGAATCTTTTGGTAGGGTTTCATCATGGAACTGCAACGCCTTTTCCGGGTCGAGCGATAGATTGAACTGGTCTTCCCAGCGAAACTCGAACCGGGCTTTGCTCAAAGCATCATCACGCACTCTTGCTCCGGGATGACCTTTGGCAAGGTCCGCCGCGTGTGCCGCGATCTTGTATGTGATAACGCCTTCTTTTACGTCATCACGGTTAGGTAGCCCCAGGTGTTCTTTGGGAGTCACGTAGCAGAGCATGGCGGTACCGTACCAGCCGATCATTGCTGCGCCGATGCCACTGGTGATGTGGTCGTAACCTGGCGCGATGTC
>JGI26261J51718_1000834_pt1 | contig 14504 bp, 12 predicted proteins | sample SaaInlV_135m_DNA_3_FD_51718 | JGI IMG/M metagenome (IMG submission 51718)
TTAGTGGCTTCTGCCAACGCATATTTAAGTGCATTAAATAAAATGATTATTAAACGAGATAAAACAGCTCCAATGGAGCAAGAAAATCAAAAGATGAGAGGNATATAATGGGACTATTTGACAAAGTTAANAAAATTTGGAGCCAAGATATGGCAATTGATCTTGGAACAGCAAACACACTAGTTGTTTTAAAAGGTCAAGGAGTAGTCTTAAACGAACCATCAGTTGTTGCAATTGTTGATCAAGGTGGAAAAAAAAATGTTTTAGCAGTTGGTGATGAAGCAAAAACAATGCTTGGTAGAACTCCAGGAAATATAAGCGCTATTAGACCTTTGAGAGATGGGGTGATTGCAGACTTTATAGTGACTGAAGAGATGATTAAACACTTCATTAGAAAAGTTCACAAAGGAAGTACATTTGCTAATCCAAGAATTTTAATTTGTGTGCCAACAGGATCAACGCCAGTTGAGAGAAAAGCTATTCAGGATAGTGCGTTAGCAGCGGGTGCAAGAAGAGTTCAATTAATTGAAGAGCCAATAGCAGCTGCTATTGGAGCAGGCTTACCAATTTCAGAAGCAACTGGATCGATGATTGTTGATATAGGAGGTGGTACAACTGAGATCGCTGTGATGTCATTAGGAGGATTAGTTTATTCAAAATCTTTGAGAGTTGCAGGAGATGCAATGGACNCTGCAATAGTTAATTATATGAGAAAAGAATATAATCTTTTAATTGGAGANNGTACTGCAGAAAAAATAAAAAAAGAAATGGGTACGGCCTTGGCATCAGGTAAAAATACATATCCTGTTAAAGGTAGAGATTTAAGATCAGGTACTCCTAAAGAAGTAAATATTACAGAAGAAGATACTGCAGAAGCATTAAATGATATAATGAAAGAAATGATTGGTGCAATTAAACAAGCGTTAGAAAATACCCCTCCAGAGTTATCAGCTGATTTAGTTGATATGGGACTAACCTTAACAGGAGGCGGAGCCTTGTTAAATAATATTGATAAAAGATTTTCTAAAGAAACAGGCTTACCAGTTCATGTTGCAGATGACCCACTTTCTTGTGTGGCAGTTGGCACTGGAAAAGCATTAGATCAAGAAGAAACATTCTCTACTATGCTATCTGAGTATTAAGAGTAATGGCATCAAGCAGAGATGATTTTGTAATAGCAATCCGATCTGCTTTCTTAAAAAAAAGCTATCAACAAAAATTTTCACTACTAACATTAATATTTTTATCTCTCACTATTTTATTGTTAGGAAGTTTTAATTTTAAAGTTATTCAATATATAAAAATTGGAATTAAAGAAGTTGTTTATCGTTCTTCCTTTGTAGTTTCCATCCCAGAAAATTATGTAAAAAAATTAAATTTTCAACTGAAAGATCATTTAAATCTTTATGAAAATTATAAAAAAAATGAAGTTTTACTAGATGATTTAAGAAAGAAAAAATTAACAAATGAATTTTTAGTTTTAGAAAATGAAAAATTAAGAAATTTAATTAACGAAAGTGTTAAATCAGAAGATATTTACGCTAAAGTCTTGGTTGATAAAGATAGTCCTTACTTAAAATCCATTGTCTTAAATAAAGGCTCTAAAAACAATGTAAAATTGGGTATGGCTATTGTAGATGACAGTTATTTGGTTGGTAAAATAATTGAAGTAAATTATACAAATTCAAGAGCACTACTTCTATCAGACTTAAACAGTAAGATTCCAGTGTTATTAGAGCCACTTAATATTCATGCAGTATTATCTGGAACTGGAAAAAATTATGGAATTATTGAATTTACTAAAGAAGAATATGATAAAAAAGTAAATAATAACGAGATCATTGTTTACACATCTGGCTATGGAGGCTTGTTTAAACCAGGATTGCCAGTAGGTAAAATAATCAATAACGCTAATTTGAAAAAAAATATAGTTAATTTCTTTTCTGATTTTGGACAATTAGATTATGTAAGAATAGTGTCTTATGAAATAGGAAGTGGAAATTAATGTCATCATTAAATAAAAATAATTTCTTAAGGTCACTAATGTTTTATTTTCCAACATTAGTTTTATTTTTGGCAGTATTAAATGAAATTGATCTCAACTATCTAGAAATTGAATATTTTTCATTTAATTTTGTTTATATTTTAATATTTTATTGGACTTTAAAAAATCCACACTATTTAAGTTATGGATCAATTTTTATAGCAGGCTTAGTAAATGATGTTGTGACTGGTCTTCCAATAGGAATAAGTAGTTTATGTTATTTATTAATTTGTGCAGTTACAGCCTATCTAAGAAATATTACACTTAGACCAAATTTTATGAATGACTGGTTGTCATTTTTAGTCACTATTTTATTAGTTAATTCTATTCAGGTTATGAGTTTAGATTTGATATTTTCGATTGATGTGAATTATATGAGATATTCTATTAATTCAGGTTTTACTTTTGTTTTTTATCCGTTGTTTTTATTTTTATTTAATAATTTAGAAAAGAAAATCAGAACTCAAAAAAATGATTAAAGATAATTTTGGAATAAGAAAATCAGACATTATAAATCGACGAATGTTTATAATAGGAGCGGCAAAATTAATTATTTTTGGTGGAATAATTGCACGCTTATTCTCACTTCAGATTAATGATAATAAAAAATATTTAACATTATCTGATAAAAATAGAATAAGAGAATGGAAATTACCTCCAACTAGAGGAAACATAGTTGATTATTTTGGAAATATTATTGCCGGTAATTTAAAAATATATCAATTACATGTTATTCCAGAGCAAGTTGAAAACTTTAATTATTTAATTTCAAGGTTAAAAGTAATTCTGCAATTAAGCAATACAAGAGTTGAGAGAATTAAAAAGAAAAAAACACAATTAAAACCTTGGGAAAGTTTAATAATTTCTGAAAATTTAAGTTGGGATGAATTTTCAAAAATAAATAATTATTTATACGAATTGGCTGGAGTTAAACCAGTGATGACAATTTCAAGAGATTATCCTTTTAATGATATTTATACCCATGTATTAGGTTATGTAAGTCAACCAAATGAAAATGATATTTTGGCAAATGAAATTATCCAAGAAAAATTTGTGCCAGGAATTAAAGTTGGTAAGTTAGGACTAGAAAAAACATTAGAAAACGACCTAATTGGCATAAATGATATTCAAAGATATGAAGTTAATGCATATGGCAAAAGAATAAATCAACTTGAATATCAAAAAGGTAAACAAGGTTCAAAAATTCGTATAACACTCGATACAGAAGTTCAGAAATTAAGTGCTGAATTGATGAAAGGTANGGCTGGNTCTATAAGTGTCATGGATATTTACACAGGTGAGNTTATTGCAATGTATTCGTCGCCTTCATATAACCCAAATTCATTTTTATTTGGTATCAGTNAAGACGAGTGGCAATTAATTAGAAATAATCCTTTAAAACCTTTAATTAATAAAACACTTTCAGGTCTTTATTCCCCAGGATCTACTCTAAAGCCTATTGTTGCTTTATCAGCTCTTGAAAATGGAATAATGGATACTAATTTTAAAGTCCAATGTAAGGGAAAAATGGAACTTCATGGTCAAACTTTTCATTGCTGGAAAGAAAAAGGACATGGATGGATGAGTTTAAATAATGCAATGAAACAATCTTGTGACACTTATTTCTACGAAATTGCAAGAAAACTAGGTGTAGATAAATTAAAAGTAACTGCTGATAAATTTGGTTTAGGAAAAAAAGTTTTAGGTGAATATTTTGAAAATGAAAAAGCTGGTCAATTTCCAGACACAAGATGGAAAATAAATGAAATTGGTAAAGGTTGGGTTCTAGGTGAAACTTTAATTACTGGGATTGGTCAGGGATACACTCAAACAACTCCTATACAACTTTGTTTGATGACTGCTCAAATAGCAAATGGTGGTTATAAAATTAAACCTAAAATTTTAACTGATGATAATCAACTAACATCAGAGCAANTCAAAAAGGCTATGAAAGATAATAATTTATACAATTCACACATCCCATTATTTAATGATCAAAAAAATATAAAAATTATTCAAGAAGCCATGTTTAGTTCTACTAACGAATTAAGAGGAACTTCATATAAGTCACGAATAGATGATCCTAAGTATCAATTTGCTGGGAAAACTGGGACAGCACAAGTTAAAAGAATTAGCAAAAGAGAACGTGAACTTGATTTAAAAATATTTCAAATACCCTATGAAGAAAGAGATCATGCTTTATATNTAGCATTTGGTCCCTATAAAAATCCAAGATATGCATTAAGCNTCATNGTAGAGCATGGTGGCTCTGGTAGTTCAGCTGCAGCACCAATGGCTACTAAATTATTTAAATTAATAGTTGATCGACATCAATATAGAAAAAAACTTCCAGACTATAAAGAATTTAATATCTAAATGTTTCAACATACTCGACTAAACTCAGATCAAAATTTTTTTCAAAAAGTTAAAAATTTAGATTATATTTTATTGTTAAGTATTCTTATTCTATCAACCTTAAGTTTATTTGTTATGTATTCTACCGATGGAGGCGAGTTGCTTTATCATACAAAAAGTCATTTTATTAAATTATCAGTATTTTTTGCTTTAATGTTACTAATTTCTTTTTTTAATATTAAATTTTGGCACCTTAGCTCATACTTTTTATATGGGATTATTATTTTACTATTAATTTGGGTATCTATTTATGGAATAAAAGTGTCTGGCTCACAAAGATGGATGAATTTATATTTTTTAGCTCTTCAACCATCAGAATTAATGAAAATAGGAATTATTTTATGTCTAGCAAAATATTATCACAGAGTAAGTGTTGAGAAAGTAAATTCATTTAATAGTATTTTTTTTGCCTTAACTATAATTTTAATTCCAATTATTCTGGTTGTATCTCAACCAGATCTAGGAACTTCTATATTAATTGCATCTAGTGGATTNATTATATTATGGTTGGGAGGAGTTAAAATTAAGTATTTCTTTTTCTCTTTTATAACTTTTTTAATATCATTACCTTTTNTTATTTCAAATTTACAACCTTATCAAAAGCTAAGAATTTTAACTTTTTTAGATNCCGATAGAGATCCATTNGGGGCNGGATATCAAATTATCCAATCTAAAATTGCTATTGGTTCAGGAGGTTTTTCAGGCAAAGGTTTTCTGCAAGGCACTCAAAGTTATTTAGATTTTCTTCCAGAAAAGCATACCGATTTCATCTTTACTTTNTTTTCAGAGGAATTTGGTTTTATTGGATCAATTGGACTTTTATTATTATATTTAATTATTATTATTAGAATTATTAGAATTGGTGTTATTTCACGAAGCAGTTTTGCAAAATTATTTTGTTTTGGCTTTGCATTTTCAATTTTTATTTATATTACAGTTAATCTATCTATGGTGCTAGGTTTACTACCTATAGTAGGGTCGCCACTGCCAATAATGTCATATGGTGGCTCTTCTATGTTAGCGACAATGATTGGATTTGGCATTGTATTGAGCGCAAAGGTTCATAGTAAGCAGGCCATAGCNTAATCAGTTCTAATATAAAGTGTGTATAATTTACCTCTATTCAATGTTTAAATATTGATTATATAAGTTCTCGTGAATAAAAATATTAAAGTAGGTATAATTGGTGCTGGAATACAAGGTGTATCAAATGCTTTGTTTTTACAAAAAAAAGGATTTAACGTAACTATATTTGATAGAGATAATCCTGGCACTCAAGCAGCCTCTTATGGAAATGCAGGACACTTTTCACCTTATGCTTCAGTTCCATTAAATCGTCCAGATGTTTTAGCAGATGTACCTTCAATGTTATTAAGTTCCTCAGGACCTTTAGCTTTAAAATGGAACTATATTCCAAAAATGATTCCATGGTTTGTTAGATTTATCATGAATTCAACAACAAAAAATATGATGCACACTGCTAAAAATATGCATCAAATTTTAGATTTAGCATTACCTGCTTATGATGAATTATTTGATGAAATTGATTTAGAGGGTTTAGTTGAAAATAAAGGAATTCTTTATATTTGGAATGATCAAGATTTGAAAAGCAGAGAGCTTGAAATAAACATAAGAAATGAATTAGGAGTTGAGCAGCAACTAGTTAACAAGGCTGAAATTCATGATCTTGAACCTCATATTAAACCTTTTTATCATGCAGGTGTCTATTATCCATATGCAAGACATGCAAGAAATCCTAGAAAAATTCTTTTAAAACTTTTTGATTTATTTTTAAAAAAAGGTGGAAAATTTAACAAAGTAAATATTAATGATATTAACTTTGATGGAGAAAAACCAGTTTTTAAAACTGATAACCAAAGTTTTATTTTTGATAAAGCAGTAATTGCTTGTGGAGCTTTTTCTAAAAAATTAACTGACAACCTAGGTGAGAGAATACCTCTTGATACTGAAAGAGGATATCATGTTCACTTTAAAGGTTGTGATCATTTACTAAATAGACCAGTCATTTTTTCAAATAGAGGGTTTGGAATTACTCCTATGGAACAAGGCTTAAGAGTGTTGGAACAGTTGAGTTTGGTGGGCTAGATAACCCATTGTCAAAATCTAGAGTAAAAAACTTAATTAATAATGCAAAATATATGCTTGGAGATTTACCTGAACATGAGGACGAATGGTTAGGTTTTAGACCTTCTTTACCCGATTTTCTACCAGTTATGGGTCCATCAAAAAATCATAAAAATATATTTTATTGTTTTGGTCATCACCATTTGGGCTGGACTTTGGGACCAATATCAGGAAAAATTATTTCTGGAATGATCGCAAATGAAAACACTAATTTAGATCTAAAACCATATAGCTCTTTAAGATTTTCCTAAAGCTTTAAGCATCTAAAACAACAATTGTTAGATCATCTTTTTGTACATATTTAGAATCTAAAATATTATCAATGATCTTTTGAAGTCGTTCATTATTAGGCATTTCTTTATATTTTGTAATATAATTTTGAAAGCCAACTGAACCAAGCTCTTCACCTTGAGGGTTTTTAATTTCAGTAATACCATCTGTAAAAATGTACATTGATGATTTTTCAAATTTGACTNTATATTCCTTATAGGTAGTTTTTGCTACAATTCCTAAAGGAGGTCCTGCTTCATTAAAATTTGAAAACTCACTTTTATCATTTAAAATTATTGGAGGTTCATGCCCAGCATTTGCTAGTAATAATTCTTTGGAGTTACTGTCATAAATTCCAATTAACATTGTAACGAACATTCCTCTAGAAATTGTTTCACAAATCTCATTATTTAATTGTGTTAATAAACTTGCAGGCGAAAGATTAGTTTTACTAAGACAGCTATATAAACTTGATGCCTTAGACATTAGCAAAGATGATTTAATTCCTTTTCCAGATACATCTGCTACACCAAAACCATATTTGCCTTCACCTAAATCATTAAAATTATAAAAATCTCCAGAGACTACTTTTGCAGGAATGTTTATTCCAGCTAATGGGAAAGGTTCTTTTTTATTAGANGATAAAAGCGATTTTTGAATTTCCCCTACAATTTCTACTTCTTTTTGCATTTTATTTTGTTCAACCATTTCTTTAGCCATTTTTGCATTTCGAATAGCAAGAGCAGCTGGAGTTGATAATAATTCTAAAAGTTTTCGATCATCTTCAATAAATAATTTTTCATCTGTTTTTTTATTTAAACAGTGAATTACACCAATACAATCATTTGCTGCAATTAATGGAGCACACAATACAGAATAAGTTGTAAAATTTGTTTTATTATCTAGATCAAAATAAAATTCTGCAATTTCTCTTACATCTTTTCTAACATTTCCAACACGAANACATTTTCTTTGATCAACNGCTCTTCCCATAACCCCGTCTTTTAAATCTAATTGATACTCATCTAGATGTTCCTGATTAAGAGAAGCAATACATTCAAATTTTTTCTTTTTATTATTGATTAAAAAAATATTAGCAGCTTGAGCATTTAGTCTTGTAATAATAATTTGTAGAGCTGTGTTTAAAGTTTCATTCAAATCAAGAGAAATCGCAAATTCTTGATTCATCTTGTTGATAATTTGTAGATCAACATTATCTTGAGTCTCGCTTCTGGTCTCTGTTAGAATAGGTTTTTTTGTTTTAAAAAAGAGCATTTTATTAACTAGTATTTTAACCTCTTTTTGGTAAATTTACCAAATATGGAGATCATTTTATATACGCCAAACTTATATGTGCATTTATATGATGCAGTTGTTGTTGTTCAATTTTTAATTGATGGTTTCGTTGAAATAGCAGGTCAATTTAAAATATAATCTATCACTTTTATTAGAAACACCATTTGATCATTTTATTATTGCAAAGTGTATTTTATAGAACAAAATAAAAAATTATTATTTTAATGATAAATAGAAAATATATTTACTTAGGAGTTATTTTTTTATTATTAATAATTATTAAATTTATTAATCCACCCATAATTAAAAAAATATCTTTTATCAGTTATGATTTTTATCAAAAAGCATTTAATAGGGGAGAAGTTAAAGATGTAACCATCGTTGATATTGATGAAAAAAGTATTGCTAAGGTAGGACAGTTTCCATGGCGTAGAGATATTTATTCAAAAATTTTATATAATTTAAATCAACATAGTCCCGAGCTATTGCTTTTGATATCGTCTTTAGTGAAGAAGATAGGCAAAATCCACAAGATTTACTTTCACAACTACAAAAAGAAAGCGATCAATTTATAAATGTTGAGGTACCCAATACTAATAAAATTTTTATTGATAGTTTAAAGCAATCAAAAGTTGTCTTGCCGATATTGGGGGAACCAAAAGACAATTTTGTAAAAAATAATTCCAAACCTAAATTGAGAGTAATTGCCAAAGGGGATAATCCAAAAAATTTTATATATAAATATAAAAATAAAATCACATCTCTAGAAGAAATTAATAATGCCGCAAGTGGTATTGGTTCGATTTCTTTAATACCGAACATTGATGGTATAATTCGTAATGTACCTGTACTTTATAATATAGATAACAGAATATGGCCTTCATTAGCTCTTGAAACAGTTAGAGTTGCAACAGGTCAAAAAAACTTATTAGTAAAAAGTAATAAAAATGGAATTGAATTAATTAAGACAAGAAAAAATACAATTCCAAGTGATCAAAATGGAGTAATTAATATTAAATTTAAAAAATTTAATAAAGAAAATTATATTTCAGCCATTGATGTCATTAATAACGATTTTGATCAAAAAAGAGTTGAAAATAAAATAATTTTAGTAGGATCTTCTGCTCAAGCTCTTTTTGATATTGTTAAAATTTCAAATGGAAAAATAGTTCCTGGTGTTGAAATTCATGCTCATATTATTGACAACATTTTAAAGAATGAAAGTATTTTTAAAAACATTTATACTCAATTAGCAGAAAATATTATTTTTTTAATATTGGTAATATTTTTGATCTTGATACCTATAAAGATCAAGCCAAAATTTAGCATTATCTTTTTTGTAGGTTCAATTTTTGTAATTAATTTATCTAGCATCATTATTTATCAATTTAATTTTTATTTAGACTCTTTGTTTTCAAGTATTGCCGGAACATTGGTATTTATGACCTCACTTTATTTTAGATATTTAGAGGAAAATTCAATTGCTATTGAAAATGAAAAAAAACAATCAATTTTAAAAAAAGAAAGAGAGATAGCTGGGGAAGTTCAAAAGAAATTATTTCCAAGTAACAAAAAAATTGAAAAATATATATTTGCTCAAAACACACCTGCAAAAGATGTTTCAGGTGATTACTATGATTATTATCAAATGAATGATAATGAAATTTATTTTATACTAGGTGATGTTACTGGCAAAGGTATTAAAGCTGGAATATTAATGGCAAATGCTGCTGCAGTATTTAGATCGTTAGCAAAAATGAGCTCATCAGTTGCTAAAACTGCCTTATATATGAATAATCAAGTAAAAGACTCCTCTTATCAATCAATGTTCATCACTGTTATTTTGGGACGAATAAATTTAGAAAAAAAAGAAATGGAATTTATAAATATGGGCCATGAACCAATGATGGTTTTAGATCAAAATTTTAATTTTGAATATGTTAAATCAACTTTGCCTCCTATGGGATTAATGTCAGTTAAAGATGAGTCTTTTTTTAAAACTACCACCATGGATATATCTGACAAAACAATCCTAATTTATACTGATGGTGTCACAGAAGGTTATATAGATGAAGGTAAAGAGCTTGAAGTTACAGGACTAGAAAACGAGATTAAAAAATTAAATACAACTTCACCAGAAACTATAATTAACCATGCAACAAAAATACTTACTGAAAAAGGCTTTACACTTAGAGATGATATAACGGCATTAGGAATTAAACTTTAAGATATAAGTACAAAATAAAAATAAAAAACCCATAAAAAACCAGTTGCCATTGTTAAAAAGATTAAAGCAAGACCTACAAGAGTGTCTTGGTTAACTTTTTTTCTCCATGACTTTGAAAAAAAATTCAATGAATAAGCGTAGACAAGTAAAAANATATTNAATGTTGAGAAAATGATATTTATAAAAAGAAATTTTTCCATCATTATAAATTAAATATAATAGATTTAAATAAATCTGAAAAATAGAAATAAGTAACACCTGCAATAATAATATATGGTCCAAATGGAATTTCTGAATTTAATTTTCTTTTTTTATTAATCAAAGAAGGAATTACAAATAATAAACCTANAATTGANGAAAGAAAAATTATAAAAGGCACACTTAACCAGCCAAACCAAAAACCAAATACTGCTAATAGTTTAGCATCTCCCAAGCCCATACCTTCTTTGTTTCTAATTTGTTTATAAAAGAAAATTATTGACCAGATTAAAAGGTAGCCCAATAAGCCACCAATTAAAGAATTTACGAAATTTGGAAAAATTATCGTATTTAAGTTTGGATCAAATGATTTTAAAAAACCCAATATCATCATTGGATAGGTCAGTTCATTTGGTATGATAAAATGTTTTAAATCTATAAAATAAATTACCAACAAAAACATGGCAAAGATTATTAATAATAAAAAGTCTAGTGATAAGCCAAAATAATAAAGTAGAAAAACAAATATAGCCGAACTAATGATTTCAACTAATAAATATTGACCACTGATTGGTTTTTTGCATTTTCTGCATTTACCATTTAAAAAAAGGTANGAGAAAATAGGAATATTGTCCNGCCAAGTAATTTTCTTTTTACATTTTGGGCAAAATGATCGTCCTTTAGAAATTTTTTTATTAATTGGTAACCGATAAATACATACATTGGCAAAACTTCCAAAAATAGCACCTAAAAGTCCTGCCAGTAAATATTCCATGAATTATTTTAGTAATTTTCTCGCCAAGAAGTTCGATAACTTGAAACATCTCCAACTCCGGCCGTAATAGATACTAAGTCTTTTTTGCTTTGTGAAGACTCCCCAGCTATATTTGCAAACAACTTACCAGCAAATACTACAATTCTCGATAACACACCAAGGCCAACAAACTTACAATCATCGTTTATAGTTACAGTTTTTTTATCAAATTTTAATGATTGACTTCCNGTAGCACCCATTTTTGAAGAAGCATTTGTTCCACATTCATCATCTACACCACAAATTGTTGCTAAACCCAAACTACATTTATTAACAGATTTAGTAGGTTGATATANTGGATAATAAACTAGTCCTCGATAAACAGTTGGTTCTGCAGTTACTTTTTTAGCATCTTTTAAAGTAATGTACCAACCACGATCACCTGCTTTAGGACATTGAGCACCAGTTGTATCAGTTGTTGTATTTTTACAATCAGTTAAATCATCAGCGTTAGTTGGTGTGCCAACGTTTTTATATAATGGATAGTTAGGATCTCTAATTCCTAATAATAAATTATCTATTCCAGCTGAAGTATCACCAATTCTTTCATAGTCACCCGTTCCTGCATATAACCAAAGAGAATTAGTTGTTTGACCAATGGTTGCATCCATTGAATGAAACATGTATCGGCCATTAGCTGTGGTTGAGCCTGAAGTAAATAAAGTTGTGTTGTCGTATAAGTTAATCGCGTTACCATCAACATCAAGAGCCATGTTGGTTAAATTATATTTAGTTATTTTTCCTTCAAGATCATTTAAGTAAACAAGGCCACCTCTATAATCTATACCTCGCGCTGTATCAGGAGTAATTAACACTGGTGATCCTGGTACAGAGTTAACTATATTATTTCCAACCACATCATCAATATCGATAACTTTATGAACTCGTCCCGGGTAAGTAGTATCTTCTAAATTAATGACAAACAATGCACTNCCAACACCTTCNAACTGNGCTCCATAACCACCACCCATAGCTGCAACATAAATATCATCTTCTATATTAGCATCACCAGCACCATTGTTAGGCAATCTAAATATTCGAGGTGCAGACCAAGTTTGTCCAAGTTTACTATATTCATATTCTGGTTGAGTTATAACTCCAGTTGNAGCTGAACCAGCTTTAATAAGTACCCCAAGTTGTGTGCTAGACTTGCTATCATCATTAGGGTCTGCTCCATAATAAGTAATGTAATCTTGAAAAACTAAAACGGTATCTCCATTAACATCTGTTGTAACACTATAGTTAGTATAAACAGAATCATCTATTAATATTGTTAAATCAGATTTTGATACTCCTCTTACAGGAAAAGTCCAAGTTTTAGATTTATAACATTGATTATTACCCGTATCATCACAGACCATAGAACCTTTAGGTTCATTAGCATTATCGATCACTTGTATAGCTTCATAAAATGAACTTAAACCATATGAAGTAGCAATATAATCATAATCAGATAAAGCTCCATTATGGTCCATTACATGAACTTTATGACGTGATGTGTCATTCAATACAGAATATAAATGCAAAGGTTTTGCAGGATCGGTAATATCTAAGACAGAAAATCCATTTCCACCTCTGCCGTAAGGGGCAAACATTATTGTATGCCAAGCTTTAGTAGTTCCTAAAGGACTTTTAAAATACATGTCATGAACAACAGGGGAGCCATCTACTCCAAAAATAGCATTTGATCCGCCTATACCAGCTTTATTTAAATTCACATTCACCATTTCTGGAAATGCAGGTAATAATAGTGGAGGGGCAAAAGCCCATTTTTCTTTACCAGTTGCAGATTCAAATGCATGCAACAATCCATCGTTTGCACCTACATAAATTATTTCTTCTCTAGTTGATTTAGATGCTGCCCAAGCATCATAACCTTTAATTGATCGCCAATATGCTTCTTGGTTTTGACCTGTAAATGCAGTTTCAGCAGTTGGTGGACCAACTACCACAAGTTCTGAGTGATAAATATCACCCAATACGTGATTACGCTTTTCAGTTAATTTACAATCTGCATCATAGTCAAAATAATCTTGACCTCTAATAAAATTAATTAAACCTTTGANATCATCATCCGTTCCATCTGCTACATTTGGAGCAGTTTTACATCTTCTGCTATTAATTGGATTGTCATTTATACTATGATAGCCGGAGACTTCATTGTTAGTTAATTGAAACATACCATTTATCTCAGACCAATTTGTATCAGTAAAATTGTTATAACCTGATTTGTAGTCAGTTCCTCCAGGGATTACGCTCCAAATTTTTCTAGCAGCAGGGGACGGTAGTTTTTCAGCTGCACTCCAATTTTTACTATCTTTTGTATCTACTACCCCAGATGAGTTAATTGCAGTTCTAGTTAAAGTTCCTTCCCATTCTTTGTTTTGAGCATAATCAAATTGTGCTTGATATAATGANCCACCTTTTTCAATGGTTGCTGTAATGGCAGGTGCTGTAAAAGATAATTTAGAGGCAATAACTTGTGAGATTGCTGCTTTTAACTGAGCTTTTAAGGAAGCTGTAGTATTAGCAATGATTACATCATTAGTACCACCTGCTTGAGCCATTGTTTTAAAATTATTTAAAGCATAACCTTGAATTCCTCCTCCATAGGCGACGGTAAAGGTTTTAATTTTATGAGCAGTTCTTAAACTTGTGACTGTACTTTTTGCACTATTATGGTTATACCACGAACCATCTCCTATAACTAAAACATAACTATTTTGACAATCTAAATTTTTGTCAATTGGTGAATGAGTGCCATGTAAATAATATTGTTTAGCCATTCTTGCCCAAGCCATTGCATCTGTTCCACCACCAGGGGAAACGGATGATATAATTTGATTAATTCTTAAAGCTCCAGCTTTATGAACCTTAACTTTGAAACAATTACGAGAANNACAAGGACTTGCTTTACCAGTTGTTTCATGTCCACTCCAACTCGTAAAACCTGCGCTACCACTTGACCAATATCCAAAACCAAAGTTAACACCTGAATTTAATGAAGCATCAGCTACAATTGCTTTAATTGCTTCATGAGCACCAGTCATTCTTGTTCCAGCACTTCCGCCAATTTCCTTAATAAAACCCAGATT
>JGI26261J51718_1000843_pt1 | contig 14443 bp, 11 predicted proteins | sample SaaInlV_135m_DNA_3_FD_51718 | JGI IMG/M metagenome (IMG submission 51718)
GGTTGATTCAGCTCTAATGGTGATTGACGTTGCCAAAGGTGTAGAGATGCGCACCATTAAACTCATGGAAGTATGTCGTTTGCGTGACACTCCAATTTTGACTTTTATCAACAAGCTTGATCGTGAAGGTAAAGAGCCTATTGATTTGATGGATGAGGTAGAAACAGTTCTTAATATTGAGTGTGCGCCAATTACCTGGCCTATTGGAATGGGTAAGCGATTCAAAGGTGTGGTGCATTTACTAGAAGATAAAGTATATTTATACGAAGCTGGCAAAAACTCTGAAATTGGTGAAAATATCATTATTGACGGGGTTGATAATCCACAGATTGACGAAATATTAGGCTCTGATATTGCTCAAGAGATGCGTGATGAAGTGGAGCTAATTACTGAAACCACAACGCCATTTGATTTAGAGGCGTTTTTAAACGGCAAACAGACGCCAGTTTTCTTTGGTTCAGCCATTTCAAATTTTGGTATTCAAAATTTACTTGATGGATTTATTGAATATGCACCAACCCCAAAAAATAGGGAATCTGATGTTCGTGAAGTGACGCCAGATGAAGCTAAACTTACAGGCTTCGTATTTAAAATACAGGCAAACATGGATCCAAAACACCATGACCGCTTAGCTTTTATGCGCATTGTGAGTGGTGAATACAAAAAAGGCATGAAAGTTTTGCAAGTAGCCACTGGAAAACAAATCAAGATTGCNAATGCGGTTACCTTTATGTCGCGTGAGCGTTCAAGCGCTGAAGTGGCTTATGCGGGTGATGTCATNGGTATTCACAATCATGGTGGCATTAGCATTGGCGACACCTTTACCCAAGGTGAAAAGCTTGAATTTAAGGGTATTCCTAATTTTGCACCAGAGCTATTTCGTCGTGCTCAACTCAAAGATCCTCTAAAAGCTAAAGCTCTACAAAAAGGCCTAGATCAACTCTCAGAAGAAGGCGCAACTCAAGTTTTCAGACCAATTATCAATTCTTCTCAAATTTTGGGCGCCGTTGGTATTTTGCAATTTGATGTGGTGGCGCATCGACTAAAATATGAGTATGGTGTTGATTGTCACTTTGAAGCAATTGCTGTTGCAACAGCGCGTTGGGTAACAGGTGATGACAAAGATATTCAACAGTTAAAAGCTAAAGCGGGCAATAATGTGGCGATCGACTCAGCTGGCATGCTGACTTACTTGGCACCTTCCATGGTCAACCTGCAGCTTACTATGGAACGCCATCCAAATCTCACATTCTCCGCCACTCGAGAACATTAACATCTAGTCGATCAACATTAGTGCAATATAAGGTGTCAAATTAAAAATAAAGATTAGCAATTTGTACAAGCCAATACCGCCATAATGTATGACATTAAAGCTATCTTTAGAAATTGGAATCCAGTAAGTATGTATCCGATAAACATACTCGTTTGCATATTTCATCATCCATACCCATAACAACAATACAGAAAAATGAACAACCAAACTCCAAGCTAAAAAACTTTGTAGCGTTTGTATTGTCATCCTTAAACTCCTTTAGTTTTTTTAAAAAACGGCATTCATTACATCATACTACTGAAATCTCATTTTAAATTGATGCAAATCAGTTTATCCAAAAAAAATGCCACTGAATTCAGTGGCATTTAATGTTCAACATACTCAGGAATTTACTCTTCTGCAACTTCCTCTTCTGAATCATCATTTTCAGTTTCAGCAATTTTAGCCACTGACACCAGCTTCTCAGCTTTGGCAATATTGATAAGCGTAACCCCTTGGGTGTTACGGCCAATAATTGACACGTCAGCTGCTCTAGCTCTAACTAGAGTGCCTTTATTAGAGATTAGCATCATTTCATCTTCATCTGTTACTTGAATGGCGCCTACAACTTTACCATTACGCTCCGAGGTTTTAATGGAGATAACGCCAGATCCACCGCGAGCTTGTACGCGATATTCTTCAAGCTCGGTACGCTTACCATAGCCCTTTTCAGTGGCAGTAAGAATTGGACTGGCGTTATCAGCAATAATTGCTGAGACAATTTCATCATCAGCCAGCTTCATACCGCGAACACCAATAGCAGTTCGACCAACTGCACGCACATCTGATTCTTTAAATCTGATCGATTTGCCGTTTGCTGAGAACAACATAATGTCATTTTCACCTGACGTGATATCCACACCTACCAGCTTGTCTCCATCACGTAATTCAATAGCAATAATGCCGCCTTTTCTTGGACGGGCGAAGTTGGTTAATGAAGTCTTTTTACAAGTACCACTACTGGTCACCATAAACACGAATTGATCATCGGTAAATTCTGATACTGGCAAGATGGCGTTAATCACTTCATCCTTTTCCAGTGGTAGTAAATTAATAATAGGCTTACCTTTGGCGGTGCGAGATGCCATTGGCAATTCATATACCTTAAGCCAATGTACTTTTCCAGCTGAGGAGAAGCACAAAACAGTATCATGAGAATTGGCTACAAATAATTGATCGACAAAATCCTCATCCTTCATCTTAGTGGCCGCCTTTACCCTTGCCACCACGACGCTGAGCTTGATAATCACTTAGTGATTGCGCTTTAACATAGCCACCATGAGAAAGTGTAACAACACGATCCTCTTGGGCAATTAGATCTTCCAATGTCAGGTCAATTTTGTGTTCGATAATTTCAGTCATACGCGCATCTGCAAATTCATCCCGAATTTCAATCAATTCGTTNCGAATTACCTGCATAAGACGATCTGGGTTTTGCAAAATGTCGAGCAAATATTTAATACGCTCTAATAATTCATTAAATTCATCGAATATTTTGTCTTTTTCTAGGCCTGTTAGGCGGTGAAGTTTAAGATCTAGAATGGCTTGTGCCTGCTTATCTGAAAGTTGATAATCACCACTGGCCTGCAAGCCAAGCTCAGCTGGCAAGTCTTCTGGCTTAAACATCGCCATATCTCGATCACCAATTAGCTCTTTAATGACTGAACCCTGCCAAGTTTTGGCAACCAAAGAAGCTTTAGCCTCTGTTGGATTTTGTGCCACTTTAATCAGAGCGATAATATCGTCAATATTNTGCAGTGCAACGGACAATCCTTCTAATAAGTGTGCACGATTTCTGGCTTTATTAAGATCAAAAATAGAACGACGGGTNACCACATCTCTTCGGTGTGAGATGAACGCTTGAAGGATATCCTTAAGCTTCATTAGCTTAGGCATACCCTTATCGATTGCCACCATNTTGATACCAAATACGGTTTGCATTTCTGTAAGCTTGTATAGGTTATTAAGCATTACCTCAGGCACTTCTCCTCGACGAAGNTCAACCACCATACGCATGCCATCTTTATCAGATTCATCTCTAAGGCCGGTAATGCCATCAATACGCTTATCTTTAACGAGTTCTGCAATCTTACCAATCAACTTAGCCTTATTAACCTGGTACGGCAATTCAGTGACAACAATACTTTGCTTATCTTCACCTTCTACATGCGATACAGATCGAAGATAAATCTTACCCTTGCCAGTTTCATAGGCTTGACGAATACCACTAGCGCCGTTAATGATTCCAGCTGTCGGGAAATCTGGCCCTGGCATAACTTCTAGTAGTTCGTCAATAGTAACGTCTTCATTATCAATAGTTCTAAGGCAAGCTTCAATCACTTCATCTAAATTATGAGGTGGAATATTGGTTGCCATGCCCACAGCAATACCTGAAGAACCATTAACCAAAAGATTAGGTACACGAGTTGGCAAAACACCCGGTTCTGACTCTGAACCATCATAATTATCAATAAAATCAACCGTGTCTTTTTCAAGATCTCGCAATAATTCGTGAGATAACTTAGTCATACGGATTTCGGTATAACGCATTGCTGCAGCTGAATCACCGTCAACAGAACCAAAGTTACCTTGACCATCAACTAAGATATTGCGCATTGAGAATGGTTGCGCCATGCGCACAATGGTATCGTATACGGCAGTATCGCCATGAGGATGATATTTACCAATTACATCACCCACAATACGGGCTGATTTTTTGTAAGATTTGTTGTAGTCGTTGCCGAGTACATCCATTGCGTACAATACGCGGCGATGAACAGGTTTTAGCCCATCTCGCACATCTGGCAATGCACGCCCAACAATGACACTCATGGCGTATTCCAAATAGGAATCGCGCATTTCATCTTCAATGGTAACGATTGGGAAAGTTGGCTCGAAAGCCTCTAGATTTTCAGTGTTTATCGTATCATCTGACATACAAAAAATTGCTTAATTAAACGAGCTTTTATTGTACCCTAAACGACCTTATTTACGCAATAAAAATGCGTAAATAAGGTTAGTTTATTATAAAAAATTTAACAGCCTAAATTGTTGTTAAATCAATCAGTTAAGTGTTTTTAGTTTGCACTGATTGTGCCAGAATTTTAAGCAAGGTTTCGGTATCTTCCCAATTGATACAACTGTCAGTAACACTAACGCCATATTCAAGAGAATCCAGTGGGCCAATCGCTTGATTACCTTCATTGATATTTGACTCAATCATAACGCCAAAAATTTTGTCAGAGCCTGATGCAATTTGGCCGGCAACATCTTCACCGACTTTTAATTGATTTTTGAATTTTTTCTCGCTATTGGCATGCGAAAAGTCCACCATAACACGATGATTTAGACCTTCACTTAATAATTGCTCAGAAGCATTATCAACATGAGAAGCTTTGTAATTCACCCCATCAGATCCGCCACGCAAAATGATGTGAGTACTTTCATTGCCTGAAGATGTGTAATGACTCACGCCACCCTCTTTGTTAACCGAGAGCAAGTGGTGAGGACTACAAGCAGATTTAATCGCATCAATCGCAATTCTCAGTGATCCTGTTGTACCATTTTTAAAACCAACAGGGCAAGATAACGCAGAGGCCAACTCACGGTGTGATTGACTTTCTGTTGTACGTGCACCGATTGCACCCCAAGAAATAAGATCAGAGATATATTGCGGGGTAATCAAATCAAGATATTCCACGGCAACTGGCATAGCCATATCAGCAATGTCAGTAAGCAGATGTCGTGCAATCTTCAAGCCCTTATCAATATTAAAGCTTTCATTTAAATCTGGGTCGTTAATCAGGCCTTTCCAGCCGATTGTCGTGCGTGGTTTTTCAAAATACACGCGCATCACAATAAACAAATCTTCTTTCAGTTCATCTCGCAATGCAACTAATTTTTTTGCATAGTCACGTGCAGCCTCTGAGTCATGAATCGAACAAGGACCAACAATGACCATCAGTCGCTTATCTTGGCCTGACAAGATGTTAGCAATGGTTTCACGTGCCTGAAAAATACCAACAGAACCTTGCTCACTCAATGGATATTGCTCCATTAATTCGCTAGGTGCCATAATTGGCGCGCTTGAAGTAATTCTTAGATTGTCAGTATTATATTTCATGGTTTTATTTCTGATTTTCGATCAAAGCGTAGGCCGAGTGATTATGAATTGATTCAAAATTTTCTGACTCAAGTCGATAGTAATTAATATTGTCGTTAATATTTAAATCTACAGCAATATCGCGCACTAAATCCTCAACAAACGCAGGGTTATCATACGCTCTTTCAGTCACCACCTTCTCGTCTTCTCGCTTAAGATTGCGTAAAGTTCACAAGATGCTTTTTTCTCAGCAAGATCAATCAAATCCTCTAGATGTAAAGTCTTTCCAGCGGACGCTTTAGCCTTAATGGTAATATGAGAACGCTGATTATGAGCACCATATTTTGAAATACTTTTAGAGCAAGGACATAAACTAGTGACTGGCACCACAACTTTCATCATCACTTCAACAACACCTTTTTCAAGCGAGCCGTATAAAGTCACCTGATAATCCATCATTGATTCAACCCCTGACGAAGGTGCCTTTTTCTTTCTAAAAAANGGGAAATTTAGAACAATATGTGCAGTTTCTGACTCTAATCGGTCACGGACTTTTTCAATAATTCGACCAAAATTGTTGCTATTAAACTCACACGGACCTTCGTTTAAAATCTGAATAAAACGCGACATGTGCGTACCTTTAACATTTTCAGGTAAAGTTACCGTCATGGTAAAGTTACCCACAGTTGGCGACTTATTGCCGTCACGATCTACGTAAGTAATAGGGTGTGAAATATCTTTAATACCCACCCTATCAATGATAATTTGACGGGTATCTAAGTTATTTTGAGTATCAGGCAAATCACAAGATTTCATGATTAATCCTCCGAATAGGTGACAGACGCTCGAAGTGTTTCCCAAATGGTTACTTCTTTGACTCGAACATCTTGATTATTAATGAGTTGACCAACTTCTTCATAAAAATATTTGGCAATATTTTCAGCTGTCGGATTAAGCTCATCAAAAGGNNCAACATCATTCAAATATTGATGATCCAGCCTTTTAACGACGACTTTAGTTTGTTGTTTAATTTCTCGAAAATCGATCGCCATACCGACGTCATCAAGAACNTTAGAGGCGACAAGCACTTCTACCTGCCAATTATGGCCGTGCAGACGGGAACAGTCTCCTGGGTAATTTCTCAGCGAGTGAGCCGAGGCGAAATCAGTAACAATTTTTAGGACGAACATTTCGGAAAAATTGGCAAAAAGATTAATTATACCTTTGATAGNGACACTATTACACCTTGAATCAAAGAGTGATTATTACTCGACCGCCTCAATAGAGTCTACCCCTTGATACCCTTTTGGCAATAAATTACCTCGACGAGCTCTTGCTCCGACATAATTTGTCAAATCTTGAAACTTAATAGTTAGATGGCGCTTACCCGCATAAACTCTAAGATTTTGTGTATCCAATAGAACACAAATGCCAACAACAAACTCTTCTCTAGCCTTAAGATCTTTCGCCGGGATTTGAATCAATTTATTACCCTTGCCTTTAGATAAGACAGGTAATTCAGATACTAAGAATACTAAAAGTCGTCCACGATTAGTCACCACAGCAACATATTGACTCTCTAAATCATCAACCTTAACAGCTTTCATTACTTGAGCACCAGCCGGCAAACTTAGTGAGGCCTTACCCGCTTTCTTCTTGGAAAGCAGGTCGCCAATCGTNCCAATAAACCCATAACCAGCATCAGAAGCAAGCAAGATATGCTGAGCATCATCACCCATCACTACATCAACAAATTCTGATCCTGTTGGCGGCGAAAGTCTTCCCGTTAGTGGCTCGCCCTGGCCTCGTGCACTAGGCAGAGAATTAGCCAGTAATGAATACGAACGGCCAGTAGAGTCAATAAAAATGGCATTTTTGTTACTACGCCCTTGAACACTAGTTAGGTAGTTGTCACCTGATTTATAATTAAGTGCTGTTGGGTCAATATCATGACCTTTGGCGCTACGCACCCAGCCTTTATCACTAAGCACCACCGTGACATTTTCAGCCACNACCAAGTCATCCTCATTAAATGCTTGAGCAATGCTCACATCAGCTTTAAGACAAGANCGACGCTCATCACCAAAGTCATCAATAATGGCTTTTAACTCTTTTTTGATGTAGGTTTTTAAACGTGTATCACTAGACAGTAACAACTCTAATTTCTCTTTTTCAGCATTTAACTCTTCTTGCTCTGATTGGATTTTAACTTCTTCCAATTTGGCAAGGTGGCGCAACTTTAGNTCTAAAATAGCTTCAGCTTGAATCTCGCTAAGCTTAAAGTGCGCCATCAAAATTGGCTTTGGCTTGTCGTTTTCTCGAATAATAGCGATCACTTCATCGATATTCAAAAAAGCAATTAACAAACCCTCTAAGATATGCAAACGTGCCAAAATTTTATCTAAGCGATAATTAAGTCGCTTAGTAACAATTTGGGTTCTGTACGTTAGCCACTCTTTCAGCATTGGCACTAAAGGCTTTACTTGTGGCTTACCATCTAGACCAATCACATTCATATTGACGCGATAATTCTTCTCAAGATCGGTAGTGGCAAATAAGTGCAGCATCAAGCTGTCCACATCCACCCGATTTGAGCGTGGAACAATAACGATGCGAGTTGGGTTTTCATGATCAGATTCATCGCGAATATCATCCACCAATGGTAGCTTTTTAGCTCGCATTTGGCTTGCTATCTGGGTAATCACCTTGGAGCCGGAAGTCTGAAATGGTAAGGTCTCAATGACAATATCACCATCTTCTTTTTGATACGTGGCACGCATCTTCACTGAGCCATGGCCCGTTTCATAAATCTGTCTCAAGTCTTTTGTGCTAGAGACAATATTGGCATTAGTTGGGTAATCTGGTGCTGGAATGATTTGCATAATCTCATCCAAATCACTCGATGGCTTGTCTAAAAGTTGAATACAAGCATTCACNACTTCTGTCAAATTATGCGGTGGTACGTCCGTTGCCATGCCTACGGCAATACCTGAGGTACCATTAAGCAATAAATTCGGCACTTGTGCAGGTAGGTTTTGAGGCTCTTGTAATGAGCCATCAAAATTATCCGTCCAAGTTGCTGTNCCTTGGTTTATTTCTGAGAGCAGTAAATCTGCATAACGAGACAACTTGGACTCGGTATAACGCATAGCAGCAAAAGATTTCGGATCATCAGGTGCACCCCAGTTTCCCTGACCATCGATAAACGGATAACGATAGGAAAAAGGCTGCGCCATGAGCACCATCGCCTCATAACAAGCACTATCACCATGTGGATGAAACTTACCCAAAACATCACCCACGGTACGTGCAGATTTTTTAAACTTAGCAGTAGACTTAAGCCCCAACTCACTCATCGCATAAATAATGCGGCGTTGTACCGGCTTGAGGCCATCGCCCACAAACGGCAAAGCACGATCAAGAATGACGTACATAGAATAATCAAGATAAGCGCGCTCTGAAAACTCTGCAACGCTTTGCTGCTCAAGGCCGATTTGGCTCATTTTCCCCCTGGAAATAACGGTTTTTTAATTTAATAAAAACCTGAAGTTTTGAGCTATTTTAATGCAACTTTCAGATGAGAAAAGTTAAATTATGCAAAGTCTTGCGTTGTAACACAAGAACAGAAAAGGTTTCGATCACCATAAACATTATCAATACGTTTAACCGGTGGGAAATATTTATTCACCACTAAAGACTCAACAGGATATAGTGCCTCTTGCCTTGAATAAGGATAGCTCCATTCTCCAGCCATTTCGTATGCCGTATGCGGCGCATTTTTAAGTGGATTATTGTCTTTATCCCACTCACCTGAAATAACCTTTTGAATCTCAGTGTGAATACTTGTCATTGCCGTAATAAATCGATCCATCTCATGTTTTGATTCACTCTCCGTTGGCTCAATCATCAACGTGCCTGCGACTGGAAANCTCATGGTCGGCGAGTGGAAGCCATAATCCATCAAGCGCTTAGCAATATCTTCCTCAGAAATTCCGCTCTGTGCCTTAAGAGGTCGAATGTCAATAATACATTCATGAGCCACCATACCCTGATCACCACGATACAAAATTGGAAAACTCTGCGCCAATTCATTGGCAACGTAATTAGCACTCACAATCGCAATCTCGGTAGATCTTTGCATGCCATATTTACCAAGNAGCTTAATGTAACTCCAAGAGATTGGCAAAATTGAGGCAGANCCGTACATTGCTGCCGATACTGCATTTGANTTTTTTTCTAATGGNTCACCGGGTAAAAACTCAGCCAAATGCGCCTTAACACCAATTGGACCCATTCCCGGGCCNCCNCCACCATGCGGAATGGCAAAGGTTTTGTGCAGGTTGATGTGTGACACATCGGCGCCAAACTCACCCATACGAGTAATGCCCACCATAGCATTTAAATTGGCACCATCTAGATAAACCTGGCCACCAGCCGCATGAATAATTTCACAAATTTGTTTAATTTCAACTTCAAATACACCGTGTGTTGACGGGTACGTCACCATAATGGCTGAGAGCTTCTCAGCGTGCTTTTCAACTTTAGCTTTTAAATCCTCAACATCAATATTACCCGCTTCATCACACTTAACAATAACTACTTTCATACCCGCCATCACCGCACTTGCAGGATTGGTGCCATGTGCTGAAGAAGGGATTAGGCAAATATTACGATCAAAGTCTCCACGAGACTCGTGATATGAATGAATCGCTAAAAGACCTGCAAACTCCCCTTGAGAGCCGGCATTGGGCTGTAATGACACCGCATCATAACCTGTCACTTCACACAACGCATGCTCTAAATCTTTAAATAATTGTTGGTAACCCAGTGTTTGATCTTCAGGCACATAAGGGTGTAATTTTGAAAAACCTGGTAGGCTAATCGGGTACATTTGCGTTGCCGCATTTAGCTTCATGGTGCAAGAGCCAAGCGCAATCATCGAATGATTAAGCGCAATATCCTTATTCTCTAGGCGCTTTAGGTAGCGCATCATTTCAGTTTCCGAGTGATACTGGCTAAATACAGGATGTGTTAAATAAGTGGATTTACGCAACATATCTGTTGACAATAGTGGCTCGGAGTCGCTTAATCCATCCACTGAAAAAATAGCCAATAGCGCTAATAATTCAGCTTCTGTTGTGGTCTCATCAACTGCGATAGTTAGCTGATTATCAGCTAGCAACCTAAGATTAATATTCTGCGCTTGAGCTTTTTCAAATAAAGCTTTAGCTTGATCGGTAGCGATAGTAACGGTATCAAAAAACTGCTCAGTCGCCAACTCAAAGCCTGCAGATTTTAAACTTGTCGCCAAACTACTCGCCTTAATATGCACCTTGGTCGCAATTTTTTTAAGCCCTTTTGCGCCATGATAAACACCATAAGCCGCAGCTAGAACGGCCAACAAAACTTGCGCCGTACAAATATTACTGGTTGCTTTGTCACGTCGAATATGTTGTTCACGAGTCTGAAGTGACATACGCATTGCCGGATTGCCGGCCACATCTTGTGAAACACCAATCAATCGTCCTGGCACCATGCGCTTAAACTCATCACGTGTTGCTAAAAATGCAGCGTGCGGTCCGCCAAATCCCATTGGAACACCAAAACGTTGGGAATTTCCCACGGCAATATCAGCACCCATTTCAGCTGGTGTTTTAATTAGTGTTAATGCTAATAGGTCACAGGCAACAATAGTTAGCACACCCGCTTCTTTTGCNTTGGCAAGGTCGTTCGTCAAATCACGCACTTCGCCATTCGTACCTGGGGANTGTAAGAGTGCTGCAAAACAATCAGAAAAGTCATTGTTTTGAATATTCTCAACAACCAGCTCAATACCAAGTGGCTTGGCACGGGTTTGTAAAATGGTGATAGTTTGTGGATTAGTATTTTGATCAATCAAGAATCGATTAGATTTATTTTTACGATTAGCGCGCTTGGCCATCATCATCGCTTCTGCAGCAGCTGTTGGCTCATCGAGTAATGAGGCATTAGAAATATCCATGCCCGTTAGGTCAATAATCATTTGCTGGAAGTTAAGCAACATTTCTAAGCGACCTTGAGAAATCTCTGCTTGATACGGTGTATAAGCCGTGTACCAACCAGGATTTTCTAAAATATTACGCTGAATAACGCTAGGCATTAACGTGCCGTAATAACCTTGGCCGATAAAATTCGTTGCCAAGATATTTTCACTGGCAAGCTTAGTTGCCAATTCTAAACTATCACGCTCGGTCAATCCTTCATCCACTAGCATACGATTGCCAAATAAAATAGAATCTGGCACGGTTTTAGAGACTACTTCATCGACTGTTTTACAGTTGATGCTATTTAGCATAGAAGCGATATCATTAGCACTTGGGCCGATGTGCCTGTCTAGGAATTCGTTGCTCATAAGATTTTCAACATTAAAATAAATTCAAGCTATAAATTTTATCTTATTTNACAATCATAATTTTGATAGATATTGTCATAAAAAATAAGGTTTTACATTATGAATAAAGCAAGCCTAAATTAGCAACCACTTTAATAAAACACTCCTTACATTCCTCTCAGGGGGGGTTNCTGTAAATCACCAGCACAAGATGAATAAAANGAAGATGTGACTAACGCTAGCCTGGTGGCCAAGATAATGAGCGACCACCCAAACAATGAAGATGGATNTGATAAACCGTTTGCCCNCCATCTTCATTNCAGTTCATCACCACACGATAACCCTCATCAGCAAAGCCTAAATCCTTGGCAATTTTGCTTGCTGTTAATGACAATTTGCCAATTAATGCCGGATCACTCGCTTCATTAAGTGTTGAAATGTGCTGCTTTGGAATTACCAAAAAATGGTGTGGCGCTTGTGCGCCAATATCGTGAAATGCATATACATCCTCATCTTCAAAAATTTTATTCGACGGAATATCACCTTTAATGATTTGACAAAATAAGCAATCAGACATAATTAATAAACCTTGTGATTAAATTTTATAATGAAGATTATAGCATTTAACAAAGCACTTTTCTCGAGGCTCTATTTGCAGATAAAACGACAATAAATAACGCAATAAAATGCCAGAAATCTTATTTATACTGGCGTAAATACCACCAACCAAACACCTTTTTAGCTATATGCATCAAACGACAATTTGGCAACATTAACCCACCTTTTAAATTTCGAGAAACATACATGCCTTTATTGTTCGAATCCACAATGCACATCAGCTCAATTTTGAAGGTATGGCTAGAATCTTTACCGTTAAGATTATCCAGTGCATTTTTAGCTGCTGCCGCAGCTTGCAAGTCAGCCATATGAGCTTGTTTTGGCATCCACTCTGGCCCTGGGAAAGAGCCTGAATCACCTGCGACAAATACTTTGTCTACACCTTCTACTTCACAAAATTTATTAGCCTTCAACATGCCACCTTCGCTACGCGCAAGATCAGTATTGTCAAACCAAGTGTTGCCAGTCATGCCAGGCATAAATAAAATTAAATCAGCGGCAAACTCGCCACCTTCAGTGATCACTTTACTGTCTGTAAACTCTTTCATCTTATGACCAAGATGAGTGGTGATATCACGTTTTTTCATCTCACTCAGCAATCCGCCTACTGCCTTTTCACCTAGGCGAGCACCCGGCTTTGCCGCTGGAGTAAAGAAAGTTAGTTTAAATTTATCACGTCTACCTTCAGAGCGAAGCTGAGTATCCAATCCAAACAAAAACTCAAACATCGGGCCGCCACGCATCGCACTTGGCTCTTTAGGATTGCCACTAAAACCAACGGCAATATCACCACCATCCATCGCCTTTACTCGATCACGAATAGCCTCAGCCGCCTCTAAACCTTCACATGGGGTGATGGCATGCTTAATGCCAGGTAGTTTTTTAATAAAACGCCCGCCTGAAGCAATGATCAGCGCGTCATTCTCATAAGTGCCAATTGGTGTTAGTACCGACCTGCCTTGATTTTCCAAGCCCGTTACTTCGCTGACAATATGCACAACACCCATGCGTTTGAAAAAATTATCCAGCGGTATCACAATATCTTTCTTATCAGCTGCGCCCGACGGCACCCAAATCAAGCTTGGCATATAAACCAATTCTGCTTTTGGGGAAATAAGCGTAATTTCAACTTCTTTATCTTGCTTTCTAATAGTTCTAACAGCAGTTAATCCTGCAAAACCCGAGCCAATAATGGTAATTTTTTTCATATTTTCTCCTCTTCTATGTTGTGACAAAAGTGGCCATCATCTGGGCTTTCCACACTCTTGGCTATATTTTCTACAAACGCTTGCAACTCGTCAAATTCTAACACCGTTAGAATGCGGGTAACCACATCTGGAGCAACTCTAAGCGTGCAAATGCTGCCATCTTTAAGCTTCACTTCCATGCCAGCTGCATTCATCATCAAGCCTTCGTCAGATTTTTCTAAAATTTTCTCAAGCTCCTCTTGCAGATCATCGTACAATTCTTGTAATTCATCTAACACTTCGTCAGCTGTATCATCCGCAATAGAGATAATCTCNCCCTGCACGGAGCCAAAATCATCGTCATTTTGCTGTTCAAATTTTATTCCCACCTTTGTCAAATGGTCTTTAAATTTGAGTGAGAGCGATGAGTCGAAAAATATATAATCTAGCATAGAAATTTTTTATTTATTATTAAGGGGTATTTTAATGCTAGACCAGAATGCACTAGACACTTTATTTATCAAGGCCAGAAGTCATAATGGCTGGCTAGATACAAATATTTCTGATGATAAAATTCATCAAATTTACGAATTAATGAAGTACGGGCCAACTGCTGCTAACAACTCACCTGCGCGCATCACTTTTGTCAAATCTGATAGTGCCAAGCAAAAACTAAAAGCACATCTTGATGAGGGAAATATCGAAAAATCTATGGAAGCACCTGTAGTGGCAATTATTAGCTATGATATTGAATTTTATGAAAAATTAGGATTTTTATTTCCACATACCGATGCCAAAAGTTGGTACGCTGGCAATGACGCAAAGATCAAACAAGCGGGCGAGATGAATGCCAC
>JGI26261J51718_1000849_pt1 | contig 14400 bp, 12 predicted proteins | sample SaaInlV_135m_DNA_3_FD_51718 | JGI IMG/M metagenome (IMG submission 51718)
ATTGCTGAAGTGCCAATTTATCAGGCTGACCCTATTGTACGTCATGCAGAATCATTGCAGCATACTCAGGATGCTGTTGAAGAACCGGTAGCATGGATGTCAGGAAATCTTCTTGAAAAGCTTGGCTTGTGTGCAGGAGATAAGGCAGCGTTAAAACAAGGTGAGGGAGAGGTGTCGCTAAGAGTGGATTGTGATGACAAAATACCATTTAACTGCATTCGACTTGTTACTGCACACCCAATGACAGCAGGTCTTGGTGGCATGTTTGAAGATATAACGGTAAAGAAATGTGATGGATAAGGCTAGGATTTATTAATGGAATACGCAGAACAATTATTCGGGCAGATTTTTGGTGCAGAGTGGGGGCTAATGCTATTCTCACTTACTAAAAATTTGGCTTTAATTTTTGCAATTGTGATCCCATTATTGCTTGGGGTCGCATATCTTACATTTGCAGAACGTAAGATTATTGCTTCTATGCAAATTAGAGTTGGACCAAATAGAGTAACCTTTTTTGGCATTCCTTGGTTAGGTGGCTGGGGCCAACCTATCGCAGATGCAGTTAAGGCAATGATGAAAGAAATCATCGTGCCAAATGGTGCCAACAAGGTTTTATTTATATTAGGTCCGATTTTAACTATTGCACCTGCTTTAGCCGCCTGGGCAGTAGTTCCTTTCTCGCCAGAAATGGTTTTAGCAGACATTAATGCTGGGTTACTTTACATATTAGCGATGACGTCCATGGGTGTTTATGGCGTTATTATTGCTGGCTGGGCATCTAATTCAAAGTACGCTTTTCTGGGAACAATGCGTACTGCCGCTCAGGTTGTTTCATATGAGTTGGCATGGGGTTTGCATTGGTATGTGTGTTGATGATGTCTCAGAGTTTGAATCTGGGTGATATTGTTAGAGGGCAGGAGGGCGGGAGTCTTCTTAACTGGTATTTGATTCCATTATTCCCCATGTTTGTGGTTTATTTTATTTCTGGTGTAGCAGAAACAAACCGAGCGCCATTTGATGTGGCTGAAGGAGAGTCTGAAATAGTTGCAGGTTTTCATGTTGAGTACTCAGGTATGGCTTTTACAGTATTCTTTCTTGCTGAATATTCTAATATGATTCTGGTCGCAACACTTTCTAGTCTTTTGTTTTTAGGTGGCTGGCTGCCACCACTAGATATGGCTCCATTTACTTTGATTCCAGGGTTTATTTGGTTGCTATTAAAGATTGCCTTTTTACTGTTTTGTTTCCTCTGGTTTCGTGCCACTTTCCCACGTTACCGCTATGATCAGATAATGCGCCTTGGTTGGAAAGTATTCATACCTATAACAATTGTATGGATTGTTATTTTGGGTGGGGTGATGCAATTACCGTCATCTTTATTAAACATGTTCCCGCTCAGTTTGTGGTTTCATTGAGACTGGAGAAATAGATGAATCGTATAAAAGATTTTTTCAGTAGCCTTCTGTTAATTGAGCTGGTTAAAGGCATGATGCTTACTGGTCGGTATCTATTCGCTCGGAAAATTACAGTGCATTTTCCTGAAGAGAAGACACCGCAGTCTCCTCGTTTCAGAGGATTGCACGCGTTACGAAGATATCCTAACGGTGAGGAACGCTGCATTGCGTGTAAGTTATGTGAATCGGTATGTCCGGCACTAGCTATTACTATTGATTCAGAGCAGCGAGATGACGGAACTCGTCGTACAACTAGTTATGATATCGATCTTACGAAATGTATATTCTGTGGATTTTGTGAAGAATCTTGCCCAGTAGACTCTATCGTTGAGACCCATGTTCTTGAATATCATGGAGAGAAAAGAGGTGATCTGGTCTATACCAAAGAGATGCTGCTGGCAGTTGGAGATAAGTATGAAGAGCAGATAGCAAAAGATAGAGAAATAGATGCAAGCTATCGATAATTTTTATTAGAGACCTATGAATTTTTTAGAAATAATATTTTACTTCTTTTCTGCAATACTTGTGCTTTCTGCGCTAGGAGTTATAACTTCTCGTAACCCTGTACATGCAGCGTTACTTTTGGTTCTCGCATTTTTCACAGCTGCAGGGCTCTGGCTATTACTCGGGGCAGAGTTTTTAGCAATCACACTGGTACTAGTGTATGTGGGGGCGGTAATGGTGTTATTTCTCTTTGTAGTTATGATGTTAGATATTAATCTTGATCGTTTGCGTGAAGGTTATTGGAAATGGTTTCCATTTGGGGGGCTTCTGGCTGTAGTTATGGCTGCTGAGGTAGTCATGGTTTTAATTAATAAAAGTTTTAGTATTGATCAGATGCCTGCTCCACCACCACACGCTTCTGATTACAGTAATACGAAGGAACTAGGTATGTTGCTTTATACCGAATATGTATATGCCTTTGAGTTGGCTGCAGTAATTCTTTTGGTGGCGATGGTTGCAGCAATCGCATTAACTTTACGCACTCGTTCAAAAGTAAAATTCTTAGATCCGTCTAAGCAAGTAATAGTTAAGAAGAAAGATAGAGTGCGGTTGGTATCAATGCCATCAGAGAAGAAAGAATAGTAGTTCGTAATAATATTTTAATATTTTTCAAATAAGGGGTAATTCGCTTGATATCGTTGTCACATTACTTAGTACTTGGTGCTATTTTGTTTGCCATCGGCATCGTTGGAATTTTCCTTAACAGGAAAAATGTAATTATTTTGTTGATGGCCATTGAGCTTATGTTACTAGCAGTTAATATGAATTTTGTGGCATTTTCTCATTACCTGCAGGATGTTTCCGGCCAAATTTTTGTATTTTTTATACTAACTGTGGCAGCTGCTGAAGCTGCAATTGGTTTGGCGATATTAGTAGTGTTATTTAGGAATCTGCGTACTATTAATGTTAATGATCTGGACAAACTAAAGGGGTAGATTTTTAGGTGGGTCATTCGATAAGATGCCTCAAGAATAAATACCAAGCTCTATGATTGAAATTCAAAAACTTTATTTATTGGTTCCATTGGCCCCGCTGGTTGGATCGCTTATTGCTGGGTTATTAGGGCGTGTGATAGGTACGACCTGGAGCCATCGTATTACTATTGGAATGATGTTTGTGTGTTTGGCAGCGTCTATCATCATTTTTATGGATGTTTCAAAGGGGAATATCTATAACGGAAGTGTTTATACTTGGATGACTAGCGGTACAGCTCAGTTTGAGATTGGATTTTTGATCGATAAGCTTTCCGCTACAATGATGGTCGTTGTAAGCTTTGTATCTCTTATGGTCCATATCTATACCATAGGTTATATGAAGGGAGATCCTGGTTATCAGAGATTCTTTAGTTATATATCCCTTTTTACTTTTTCAATGCTAGTGCTGGTGATGTCCAATAACTTTCTTCAGCTTTTCTTTGGCTGGGAGGCTGTTGGGNTAGTTTCNTATCTGTTGATTGGATTCTGGTATACGAGGCCAACAGCTATCTATGCAAATTTGAAAGCTTTTNTAGTGAATCGTGTGGGTGATTTTGGATTCCTTCTCGGCATAGGTATGGTTTTAATGCACGCTGGTTCACTGGATTATGCAACGGTGTTTGCTCAAGCGCCACAGATTGCATCTCAGACAGTTGAAATTATTCCTGGATTGCCGTGGATGCTTATGTCAGTAATATGTATTCTTTTATTTATTGGTGCAATGGGAAATCTGCACAGTTTCCACTACATGTCTGGCTACCCGACTCCATGGAAGGACCCACGCCAATATCAGCATTAATCCATGCGGCAACAATGGTAACTGCAGGTATCTTCATGGTGGCACGCATGTCTCCGTTATTTGAACTATCTGATACAGCTTTAACAGTGATGTTGGTAATTGGCAGCATCACTACCTTATCAATGGCATTGGTGGCGATTGTACAGAATGATATAAAGCGTGTGGTTGCTTATTCAACCTTATCTCAGCTTGGATACATGACAGTAGCACTGGGTGTATCAGCTTATTCAGTGGGAATATTCCATCTCATGACACATGCCTTTTTCAAGGCAGTACTGTTTCTCGGAGCAGGATCTGTAATTATCGCAATGCATCATGAGCAAGATATGACGAAAATGGGTGGCCTTAAAAAATATATGCCTGTTACGTACGTAACAATGTTTATTGCTGGGTTAGCCAATGTAGGCTTTCCGGGGCTTTCTGGTTTTTTCTCAAAAGATTCTATTATCGAAGCAGTACATTTCTCAGATATTGCTGGTGCAAATTTTGCATATTTTTGTGTATTAGTAACGGTCTTTGTTACAGCTTTTTATACATTCCGTATGTTATTCATGACTTTTCATGGTAATCCGCGTATGGACCAGCATACTAAAGAACACTTACATGAATCACCTTGGGTAGTTACATTGCCTCTTATTATCTTGGTAATACCAGCAATTGGTGCAGGTTGGTTAATTGAATCAATGCTTTTTGGTAATTATTTTGGGGAATCGATACAAATCGGATCGCAGCATGAGGCAGTCGCTAAAATGGGGGCACAATTTCATGGTATCTGGGGAATGATGACTCATGCACTTACAACATTACCATTCTGGTTTTTATTGGGTGGAATTTTTACTGCTTGGTATTTTTATATGGTGAAGACTGACATGCCTGGGAAAATCAAGCAGAAATTCGGACCAATCTATACTTTGCTAGATCGAAAATACTATATTGATGAATTTTATTCTTGGCTTTTTGCTGGGGGCGCACGTACTTTAGGGCGTGGTTTTTGGAAATTTGGTGATATAAAAATTATCGATGGGTTTTTTGTTAATGGTTCTGCACGGGTAGTTGTCTGGGCCGCTACGTTGATACGTCAATTTCAATCAGGATATATCTATCATTACGCCTTTACCATGATTGTGGGTGTGTTCGTTCTTCTAAGTTTTTGGTTATATTAGGATATAAGATTTCAGCATGGCGGAATTTCATGCTTTTACAAATTATGGGCAACTGAAAGCCGATAAATAAAACGGAATAAATATGCTGTTTGGTTTCCCTTTGATAAGTTTAGTTATTTGGCTACCAATTTTGATTGGTATCTTGGTGTTTGCTACTGGCGGCGATAACAACGCACGCTTGGCCAAGTGGGTAGCACTTATAGGCTCAATAATGGGCCTGTTAGTGGCGATTCCGTTATATATGCAGTTTGATCCAACTATGGTTGGGATGCAGTTTGTTGAATATCACACCTGGATTGAACGTTTTAATGTTCACTATCATCTAGGCATAGATGGCATATCTATGCCATTAATTTTACTAAATTGCTTTATTACGCCATTAGTAGTAATTGCTGGATGGCAGGTAATAAATAACAGAGTGTCCCAGTATATGGGGGCATTTCTAGTTATGTCTGGAATTGTTAATGGTGTGTTTTCATCGCTTGATGCCATTTTATTCTACGTGTTTTGGGAGGCCTCGTTAATTCCAATGTTTCTTATAATTGGTGTCTGGGGTGGTCCTAACCGTGTTTATGCTGCGATTAAATTCTTTCTTTATACCCTTATGGGTTCCTTATTGATGCTGGTTGCATTTATATATCTTTATAATGTTTCAGGTGGTAGCTTTTCGATACTCGATTATCACAAACTATCGCTACCACTAACCCCCCAGATTCTTATATTCATTGCTTTTTTGATCGCATTTGCTGTCAAGGTGCCAATGTGGCCGGTGCATACCTGGTTGCCTGATGCGCATGTTGAGGCACCTACAGGTGGTTCGGTGGTATTGGCAGCGATACTATTAAAATTAGGTGGCTATGGATTTTTGCGGTATTCCCTACCAATTGTCCCAGATGCCAGCGAGTATCTTTCTGGCATGATGATAGGGCTTTCATTAATTGCAGTTGTATATATTGGGTTGATTGCTTTAGTACAGGCAGACATGAAGAAACTTATAGCCTATTCTTCAGTTTCGCATATGGGATTTGTTACTTTGGGATTCTTTTTGTTTAGCTCCTATGGTATTGAAGGCGCAATGGTGCAAATGATTTCACATGGATTCATTTCTGGGGCAATGTTTCTTTGTGTGGGGGTGATGTACGATCGATTGCACTCACGTCAGATTTCTGATTATGGTGGTGTAGCGAATAAAATGCCCGTATTTGCTGCATTCTTTATGTTATTTGCGATGGCAAATGCTGGGCTGCCTGGTACCAGTGGTTTCGTTGGAGAATTCATGGTAATCATGGCGGCAATAGAAACAAATTTCTGGTATGCATTTTGTGCTGCTACAACATTAATTTTTGGGGCGGCTTACACTCTGTGGATGTATAAAAGAGTAATCTTTGGGGCGGTAGCTAATGCTAAAGTTGAGACATTGAATGATGTTTCTTATCGAGAGATATTTATATTAACGATTCTGGCAGCAGCTGTTCTATGGATTGGTCTTTATCCATTACCGCTGACGGAAGTAATGCACGCTACTGTAGATGATTTGCTAGCACATTTATCGCGCAGTAAATTATAAATAAGTAAAGTATGAACTTATATTTAAGGAAGATGGATGAATTTTCTGTTACCTAACCTAGTTCCAGCTTATCCGGAGATATTTCTCCTGATTATGGTATGCGTGGCGTTACTGGCTGAACTTCTGGTAGGAGATAAGCTACCTTATATTTCATATTTATTGTCTCAGGTTGCGCTATTTGGTTGTGCTTTTATTACCTTCTTTACTTTTTCTCCTGAAATTGTTTATACCTTCTCCGGTATGTTTGTGGATGATACTTTAGCCGATATATTAAAGATGATTGTTTATATAACGGTATCTGTATTTCTTGTGTATTCTCATAAATATGTTGCTATGCGTGATATGTTTAGTGGTGAATTCTTTAGCTTAGTTTTATTCGCTACACTTGGGATGATGGTTATGATATCAGCCAATCACTTCCTTACGCTTTACCTGGGACTGGAGCTTTTGTCATTGTCACTCTATGCAATGGTTGCTTTACGACGTGATTCAGTTGTGGCAACTGANGCTGCCATGAAATTCTTCATTCTGGGGGCACTCGCTTCTGGTTTCTTATTGTATGGGATGTCGCTAGTTTATGGTGCGACTGGCGGTGCTTTGGACATTACTCGTGTTGCAGAAGTGATTCAAGGTGGGGTCGATAATCCAAAGGTACTTGTGGTAGGACTAGTTTTTATTATTGCTGGAATTAGTTTNAAACTGAGTGTAGCGCCTTTTCATATGTGGGTCCCAGACGTTTACCATGGCGCCCCTACAGCGGTAGTATTATTTATTGGTTCAGCACCTAAGATCGCAGCTTTTGGTTTTATTATGCGTCTGTTGGTTGAAGGAATGGGCGGGATGGCCGCTGACTGGCAAGAGATGCTCATTATTATTGCGGTGCTGTCAATGTTAGTAGGTAATTTTGCTGCAATTGCACAAACAAATATTAAACGTATGCTCGCTTATTCCACTATCTCGCATATGGGCTTTATGCTCTTGGGAATTATCAGTGCTGATAATAATGGTTATAGCTCTGCTATGTTTTATATGATTGTATACGTGGTAATTACACTGGGTACATTTGGCATGATCATGCTGCTTTCACGTAAAGAATACGAGGTAGAAAAAATTGACGATTTCAAGGGACTTAACAAACGAAGTCCTTGGTACGCTTTTATTACTTTATTGTTTATGCTTTCACTGGCAGGAATACCACCCACAGTTGGATTTTATGCCAAGTTATCAGTGTTGCAGGCAGTTATGGGCGTGGGCTATATTTGGTTGGCCGTAATGGCAGTATTATTTTCCCTGGTCGGCGCATTCTATTATTTGCGTATTATTAAGCTAATGTATTTTGACGAACCCGAATCTAATGCCGCCATTGCACCAGCTGGCGATGTTGGGTTACTTATAAGTACAAACGGAATGGCTGTTCTCATTCTCGGCATTTTTCCTCAGACACTTATGACGCTTTGTTTTTATGCTCTTCATTAGTAAATTAAATACTAAAGATAGTCTTTTAGATAAAAATAAAAATTACCTGAGTACTCTTGGCCTTTAGAAAAATCTATAAATTTATTCAGTACCTTTGCTATTAAAATTTATTCAATGAATAGTAAGTTTTATAGCCTCAGGCTCAGAAGCATCCTAATTTGACCCCATAACGTTACTGCGTTATTTCAAGGAGAATTATTTATGAAAGCTGCAGCTACCAAAGAACAATTTAGTTTTCAAACAGAAGTCAAACAGCTACTAAAGCTTATGATTCATTCCTTGTATAGTAACAAGGAGATATTCCTGCGAGAATTAATTTCTAATTCATCCGACGCTGCTGATAAGCTCCGTTTTGAAGGGCTGACAAAGGCTAAATTATTCGAATCGGATTCAGATTTAAAAATTCGTGTTAGCTATGATGCCAGTGCACGCACCATAACCATTTCTGACAATGGTATTGGCATGTCCAGGCAAGAGGTAATTGATCACATTGGAACTATAGCTAAGTCTGGTACTAAAGAATTCTTTAGTACCCTTACAGGCGATCAAACTAAAGATACTCATCTGATCGGCCAATTTGGGGTTGGCTTTTATTCGTCTTTTATTGTCGCAGACAAAGTGACTCTTATAACTCGTCGGGCTGGATTGGCAGCAAAGCATGGCGTCCGTTGGGAGTCTGCTGGCGAGGGNGACTATTCGTTGGAAGTAGTCAAGAAAGTTGAGCGTGGCACAGATATTATTCTGCATCTGCGAGAGGGTGAGGATGATTTGTTAAATGGTTGGCAGCTGCGGTCCATTATACGTAAATATTCTGACCATATCCCCTTACCTATAGTTTTAAAGAAAGAGGAATGGTCTGAAGAAAAAAAGACAAACATCATTACTGATGAAGATGAAATTATTAATCAGGCAAGCGCGTTGTGGGCGCGTCCAAAAAATGAAGTTACACCAGAGCAATATGAAGAATTTTATAAACATGTGGCACATGACTCTGAGGTGCCATTAGCCTATGTACATACTAAAGTTGAGGGAAGACAGGAGTATACCCAATTGCTTTATATACCATCACATGCGCCACTTGATTTATTTGACAAGGAGCATCGTCATGGAATAAAACTTTACGTGCAGCGGGTATTTATTATGGATGACGCTGAGCAATTAATGCCAAATTATCTGCGATTTGTACGTGGTGTAATTGATTCAAATAATCTTCCTTTGAATGTCTCACGTGAGATCCTGCAGGAGTCTAAAGATATTGATTCAATACGATCAGGTTCAGTCAAAAAAGTATTGAACCTACTTGCTGGATTAGCAAAAAGTAAGAAAGGTGCTGATAAAAAGAAATACCAAACTTTTTGGAAAGAATTTGGGCAAGTCCTTAAGGAGGGGGTAGGGGAAGACTATGCAAATCGAGAGCAGATTGCCAAGCTGCTTCGCTTCGTATCTACTCATACTGATAGCGATGAACAGATGGTGTCATTAAGCGATTATGTTGGTCGCATGAAGGATGGGCAGGAAAAAATTTACTTTATTACTGCTGATAGCTTAAAAGCTGCCAGGAATAGTCCGCATTTGGAAGTTTTCCAGAAGAAAGGCATTGAAGTTATATTGTTATTTGATCGTGTGGACGAATGGCTTGCATCCAATCTGTCAGAGTTTGAAGGAAAATCACTTCAATCAATTGCAAAAGGTAATCTTGATTTAGGTAACCTTGAGGGTGAGGAAGAGAAAAAGGAACAGGAAAAAGAAGCAAATGATTATAAAGATCTTACCGATAAAATAAAAAATGTTCTTAGTGAGCAAGTAAAGGATGTACGTATTACTTTGCGTCTTACTGAGTCTCCTGCATGCCTGGTGGCTGATAGTAATGATATGAGTGGAAATTTAGAGCGCTTGTTAAAGTCAGCAGGACAGAAAGTTAATCACTCTAAGCCAATACTTGAAATTAACCCCCACCATCCAATGGTGCAAAAATTAAAATATGAAGAGTCACGTTTTAATGATTGGAGCCATGTTTTGTTTGATCAGGCGATGCTTGCTGAGGGAGGGCACTTAGAAGACCCAGCTTCATTTGTTAAAAGGATCAATGAGTTGTTATTGCAATCAGTTTAGAGCATGTAGCATATCGCTTATTGGAGGTGTGCTAATATCTATCTTCTTGTTTGGAGACCTGCCCTAGTTAGAATTTTAATTTAAAAATGTGTCTCCACTAGGGCTATATTCTCTATATTATAGAAATATTGGCATTAACTTAAGAAGTCTATTTCTTGTTTATGTTGCTTATGAATAACCATAGATAAAAATGCCAATTATTAATACTTCTAAAACATGAAAAATAGGCACGTTAGAATTCATCTTTTTTATCGCGTCTTGCTATTGGCTATAGTGTCGCTAACATCGTCTCATGCTGAAGAGCTTATATCTGAGCCGAGAAACAATTCTCCCATATCTATTTCTATTGCCAGCCTTCAAAGGCTAGGGTTAGAAGCGAACGGATTAATTCGTGCTGCAGAATCTAGGGTGGATGTGGCTAAAGCAGGGGTGGTTAGTGCTGGTGCGTACCCAAACCCTGAATTAGAATTTGTTGGAGGGCATAATCGCGCAAGGGCTCCTGGGCCGATATCTGGTAACACTTATGGGGCATATGTTAGTCAACGAATTGAAAATCCGTTTTTACGTATTGCTCGTATTGGTTCAGCTGAAGCTAGTGTTCAAGCTAGCAAGGCAGGTTTGGATCGGACGCGGGCAGACTTGGCTTCTGCGTTACGTGTACGAGCATATGAACTTTTGTTACGGCAAGAAATAGCAGGTGTAGAAGCTGGAGTCCTTGATTTAATTGAAGAAATACGCCACCGCGTTAAAGTAAGTGTAGATACTGGAGAAACAGCACGCTTTGAATTAATTAAAGCGGACGCTGAGGTTCTGACCGCACAAAGCCGTAGAGAAACCACTGAATTAGATGCACGGCGTGCAAGGGTAAATTTAATAAAGCTTACTGCTGGAGCATTGAATGTTAATTTTAATATCAATGCTTCTTTACTCGATAAAGATAATTTGCCACCGTTAGAAACCCTTCGCCATGAAGTGCAGTTACTTAATCCCGATATCTCGAGGCTATCTGCTGAATTAAATAGTGCGCTCCTTACAACTGACAAGGAACGTGCTGCAGTACTTCCATCGCTACAACTAAAATTTGGGCAGCAACGAGACCCTGAGTTTGCTTATAATATAGCCAGCTTAAATGTTCAAATACCATTATTTGATCGTCGTCGTGGTCCAATTGCAGAAGCTGTATCAGAGTCGGCACGGTTGAAGGAAACCCTGGACTATCGTAGGTTTGAGATTATCCAACTTCTTGAATCATCTTGGCAGCGGAGGCAGATTGCTAAACGTAAAGTAGAAATGTTTGAGACAGGAATAATTAGTCAGGCTGAATCAGCACTTCGTGTAGCTCAGGCAGCATATCGCTTTGGTGAGCGTGGATTACTAGATGTGCTTGATGCGCAACGTGTACTACGTAGCGTACGAGCAGATTTATTGCAAGCTAGATTTGAGTACCAGGTGGCCGTTTCTGAGATTCTCCGGCTTCGTGGTCAATATCCAAAGGAACAAAGTATAAAATGAAGTCAATAGTTTTAAATACTGGTGCTATCGTTTTCATTGCACTATTTGTAGTCGGATGTGGTGATGGTGAAATAATAATCCTTCCTGAAGAACAGAAGGAGAAGGCGGTTGTATCTAAAAAAGATATTTTTAGTATTCAACTTAAGCCTGGAATGACTAAGCACCTAAAAATTGGATTGCCTGTATCGTTGGAACTTGCTGATAGATTACGGGTACCTGGCCGGATAGAGCCAGATGAGGAAGCGCTTGTTCGTATAGGTGCTAATGTAACCGGACGTATTGTCGAAGTAAATTCAAGGCTAGGTGACGAGGTAATATCTGGGGGTGTTCTGGCAAAGATATCTAGTCCAGAATTTACCGAAGCTCAACTTGCATTTTTACGTGCAAATTCTGAGACAACATTAGCTGAGCGCGCATCTGAGCGTGCAACTCAGTTATTATTAGCTGATGTAATTGGGAGCGCAGAATTACAACGTCGCGAATCTGAATTACAAGTTCTTCGAGCTGAGCAAAGTGCAGCTAAGGATCAATTACGTTTATTAGGAATAGGTAGCGAGTCTCTTGATACTCTTAAAAAATTTGGACGTATTCTTCCTTCGGTTGAGATTAGTTCTCCGATAGAGGGTACTGTTATTGAACGTAAGGTTTCAGTTGGTCAAGTGGTAGAACCTTCTGATCAACTATATACGGTTGCAGATTTATCTTCGGTTTGGATAGTAGGAGATGTACCTGAACAAAGTGCAAGAGGAGTAAAAATTGACCAGCATGTAGAGATATATATTCCGGCACTAGGTGATGTTCGTTTAATAGGGAGAATTGTATTTGTTGCAGAGACCGTTGATCCTGAGACCCGAACAGTTATGGTGCGTACACTAGTAGATAATGAGTTTCGTGCTTTGAAGCCAGCTATGCTTGCACGAATGTATATTACGGGCGTACAAAATAAGAAACTGGTAATTCCAGAGGGGGCAGTAGTGCGTGAGGATAATCGTGATCATGTTTTTATTGCGCAGGGAAATGATCGCTTTCTCCTTGTGCCCGTAGAGTTAGGTGAGGCGGTTGGTCAAGTGAGACCGGTACTTGAAGGACTCGATAAGGATCGGGAAATTGTTCTTGATGGGGCTTTTCATTTAAATAATGAGCGCAAGCGCGCTGATCTGGAATAGAAGATGCTCGCCCTGATTGTACGCGAATCAATTAAGCATCGACTTATAGTGATCGTGATTGCTTTCGTTTTATTGGGTTTGGGCATACGCGCAGCACAAAAATTATCAGTTGATGCTTTTCCAGATGTTACTAACGTACAGGTGCAGGTTGCGACTGAGGCATTAGGTAGAAGTCCGGAAGAAATTGAGCGACTGGTAACCATACCGATAGAAATTGAAATGACAGGTTTGCCGGGTCTGGTAGACATGCGCTCATTAAATAAAAGCGGGTTATCTGTTATTACCTTGGTATTTAATGATGATACGGATGTCTTTTTTGCACGCCAGCTCGTATTGGAGCGATTACTTAAGGTAACAAGTTCTATGCCTGATGGCATAAGACCTATTCTTGGGCCGATTTCTACTGGTCTAGGTGAAGTATACCAATACACAATTGATCATCCCGATGACGGAGAGCGCGCGCTTTCTATACAGGAATTGACAGACCGGCGTGTAGTCCAAGACTGGGTGGTCCGACCTATGTTACGGTCAATTCAAGGTGTTGCAGAAATCAATTCACAAGGTGGATATGTTAAGCAATACCAAGTATTAGTCGATCCGATTAGATTGCGCCATTACAATTTGACAATTGAGCAGGTTGATGAAGCAATAAGTAATAATAATGCTAATGCTAGTGGAGGAATACTGCCATTAGGAGCAGAACAATATTTAATACGTAGTGTTGGGCTACTCCGCACAGTGGAAGACATTGAAAATATAGTTCTTAAAGAAGATGATGGTGTGCCAATCTTTATCCGGAACATAGCAGAGGTAGGAATTGGTACAGAAGTTCGTCAGGGAGCCGTTCTAAAAGGTGGCTACAGCGAATCAGCATCAGGCATTGTAATGATGATGCGGGGAGGGAATGCTAAGGAGATTGTGGGACGGGTTAAAGAAAAAATAGCAAAGATCAATAGCCTTAAACTACTACCCGATGGATTGCAGATCACGCCCTATTATGACCGGACTAATCTGGTGGATTCTGCTTTGTGGACGGTAACTAAAGTTCTGATAGAAGGAGTCTTGCTCGTAATTTTTATTCTTTTTATATTTTTGGGAGATGCTCGTTCTAGTTTAGTCGTCGTAGCTACACTAATTATTACGCCGTTACTTACCTTTATAGTAATGAATCAGCAGGGACTCTCTGCTAACCTTATGTCTCTAGGTGGATTGGCAATCGCTATAGGATTGATGGTTGATTCTACCGTTGTAGTTGTAGAAAATGTATACCGTCGTCTCTGTCANCCTACTGTTTCAAATGAAAGNAATCTACGGATACATACAATTATTGATGCAGTTTCCGAAGTAGGAATGCCAGTAATTTTTGGCGTTTTTGTCATTATTCTTGTTTTTNTGCCATTAATGACATTACAGGGTATGGAAGGAAAAATATTTAGTCCATTGGCATTCACGATTGCGATTGCACTGGCAATTTCTTTATTCCTCTCATTAACACTTTCACCGGTTCTATGCTCTTATTTCCTAAAAGGTAGAGCTACTGATCATGACACTAGGATTACTTCTTTTTTAAGGGGGGGCTATAAGCGCATATTAAATTTAGCGATGAAAAAAGAGAAAATTGTAATTTTTCTTGCATTGTGCTTATTAGGGTCGGCATTAGGACTTTACACGTT
>JGI26261J51718_1000856_pt1 | contig 14338 bp, 9 predicted proteins | sample SaaInlV_135m_DNA_3_FD_51718 | JGI IMG/M metagenome (IMG submission 51718)
TCCTCACTAAAAAATTCAGCTATAGACTTTCCTTTAGGTGTTGGAAAGGCTGGGAGGTAATTCTTTTCGAATAATTTAAAGTGTAAGTTACATCTTTTGGCAACTTCAGAAGCATTTGCTATTAGCTGAGGATAGTCTTTAAATAGTTCAGACATTTCATNGGCAGTCTTAAGGTATTGNCTATTACTAAAAAATTTTAAACGNCTGGAGTCATCTAAGAGNCCTCCCTCNGCNATGCAGATNCTAGCTTCATGGGCATCAAAATCACTTTTGCTTAGAAACTGCACATCATTAGTCGCAACAACCGGGATATTTAACTTCAATCCTAATTCAATAGTAAGGTTAAGAAGATTTTCATCTGAATGTCTATCAGTTCTTTGTGCCGAAATATAATATCGATCTTTAAAAATAGATTGCCAGTGTTTAGCTTTAGTATGGGCAAGTTCTAGCTCATTTGTCAAAAGTAGTTGAGATATGTCTGAGTTGATTGGAGTTGCAATCATAAGCAAGCCCTTTTGGTGAGAAATTAATTGCTCTTCTGTAACACTAACAATTGAAATTCCTTGCTCATTAAGGTAGGCCTTGGAAATAAGCTCTGAAAGATTTAAATAGCCCTCGTGGTTTTGACAAAGCAAGAGCACTTCATAATGACCTAAATCAAAATCTACGGATATTTTTGCGCCAATAATAGGTTTGATGCCAGCATTAGTAGCTTTTTGATAAAATTTAATCGCAGAAAAAAGGCTCATGTCGTCAGTTAGAGCAATACTTTTCATACCTGCTTCTTTAACGCTATCTATAAGTTTTGAAACACGAACTAAGCTATTCTTTACAGAATACTCACTTTGACATTGAAGGTGAACAAAATCCACAGAACTCATTTATCCGAAAAAAAATATGAAATTTACTGATCTATTTTACAAACAATTTCAATACCAACTTTTAGCTTTTAACAATTATATATCTGAAATTCAACTATAAAAAATAAACCAATGAATAGGTTAAATATTTTGTGCAGCCTTAATTAGAGCCTGTGCTTTATCCATAGTTTCTTGCCACTCCATTTCAGGCAAGGAATCATAAACAATTCCTGCTCCAGCTTGGATATATAGCCTCTGATCTTTAACAATAGCGGTTCTAATAGCTATTGCAAGGTCCATTCCTCCATGCCACGATAAATTACCAATAGCTCCAGAATAAATATTACGCTTTAAATCTTCAACTTCATCAATAATTTCCATTGCCCTTACTTTTGGTGCGCCGCTTAATGTACCCGCTGGGAAAGTAGCTCTAAGAACATCAATAGAGCTCATATTCTGTTTTAATTCACATTCCACATTTGAAACAATATGCATAACATGCGAGTAACGCTCTATAAACATTTTATCTGTAAGAGTAACACTTCCAGTTTTAGCAATTCTGCCTAAATCATTTCTGCCAAGATCAATTAACATTAAATGTTCAGCAATTTCTTTTTCATCTGATAAAAGATCTTCCTCTAGCTTAAGGTCCTCTTCAAGTGTTTTTCCTCTTGAGCGAGTTCCTGCTATAGGCCGGATAGTTGCAATACTATTGTTATCCACACGTGTTAATATTTCAGGTGAGGAGCCAACTATTGCAAAGCCATTTAAATTAAGAAAATACATATATGGAGAAGGGTTAAGTATTCTTAATTGCCGGTAAAGCTCAACAGGATTTGACTTAAATGCACAGCTTAATCGTTGAGATGGAACAACCTGCATTACATCCCCAGCTTTAATGTATTTTTGAACTTTTTCAACTGCACTTATATAATTTTCTCTGCCAAAGCTTGATACAAAATCTTCTGACTTTATATTTTCGGAAGGAGTAGATGAATATTCAAATGATTTCTTAATATTAGCTTCAATCAAACTAAGCTTTCTAAGGCCCTTTTCAAATGACTCTTCATTAGGATTAACATGAGTAATTATGTGCACTTTACTAGTTAAATTATCAACTACCAAAAGATCATTTGAAACCATTAATAAAATATCTGGAACATTTAGCTCATCAGTTTTATTTATATGCGCCAGTTTTGGCTCTATATAACGAACTATTTCATATCCAAAGTATCCAACTAATCCACCATTAAAATCTGGCAGACTATCTAACTGTGGAACTTTAAATTGATTTTGGTATTCTTCAATCCACGCAAGCGGATCCTCTACCAACTTCTCTTGAATTAATTTTCCATTTTTTTCAACTTGAACTTCATAGTTGTAAACTTTAATTACTGTTTCAGCAGCTAACCCAATAAATGAATATCGACCCCATTTTTCACCGCCTTGAACAGATTCTAAAAAGTAACTATAAGGATTGTTAGCAAGCTTAAGATACAAAGCTAGAGGCGTTGCTGTATCAATAACAACCTCTTTAGAAAGAGGGATATGATTAAAGCCTTGATTGATAAGGCTGTTGAATTTTGACTTTTGCATGGGTATATTTTAGCATTACCCAGATTATGAAATCTTTAGATTAATTACTCGGCGAAAGGCTTTATTAAATTGTTAAATTAAAATTCTACTTGAGTATACAAAAAAGGCATTCCAATTTAAGAAATAAATTGAAATGCCTTTAATTTAAATGAACCTTTTTTTACTCTTCCACTTCAGCCTCAACTTCACTCAACTGAGCAGATAGCTCTTGCTCAGCATCATTCGTTTGCATAAATGAGGCGTCTATGCGCTTCTTTCTCTTTTCCTGATGGTGTTTAAAGCCAGTGCCGGCAGGAATAAGTCTACCTACAATTACATTCTCTTTAAGACCTTTAAGATCATCTACTCTTCCTGTTATTGAAGCCTCAGTAAGAACTCTTGTAGTTTCTTGGAAAGAAGCAGCAGAGATGAATGATTCAGTAGATAAAGATGCTTTTGTAATACCCATTAGCAATCTTTGGAATACAATCTCATCTTTCTTCTGTGCCTTCAACTGCTTATTCTTCTCTACAACATGAACAAATTCAGCTGTTTCGCCATTTACATAGTTTGAGTCTCCATTATCGATAATTTCAACTTTTCTAAGCATTTGCTTAACGACCACCTCTATATGCTTATCTGATATCTTAACTCCTTGAAGTCGATAAACATTTTGAACTTCTCTAACCATATAGTTAGCTAAAGCTTCTACGCCTAATAAGCGGAGAATATCATGGGGATTATATGGGCCATCAGAAATCACATCACCTTTTTCAACAGTTTCACCATCAAATACGTTGATTGCCCTCCAATGATGAATCATCATTTCAGTTACATCACCATCATCACTCGTAATAAGCATGCGAACTTTAGACTTTGTAGGACTTCCGAAACTAACAACACCAACAGTTTCTGCGAGAATCGCATGATCTTTAGCTTTACGTGCTTCAAATAAATCAGCAACTCTTGGCAAACCACCAGTAATGTCACTTGTTTTTGAAACTGCTTTAGGAATCTTAGCAAGTATTGAACCTGCATCAATAAGCTGTCCATCTTCTAGATTTATTTTAACTCCGGACGGCAAATAGTGCGTTGACAATATCAATTTTTTATCTTTTTTATCAACCAATTGAAGCATTGGCTTCATATCTTTTGCTGCTGAAGTTCTTTGTGCTTCCTCAATTATTTCAAAGAAGATTAAACCAGTCAAAGGATCTGAGTTTTTAACAACTGTTAAACCCTCAACAAAATCAATGAATGAAACTCTTCCAGAATTTTCAGCTATTATTGGGTGTGTATGCGGATCCCAATCAGCAATCTTATCTTTAGCCTTGACCTTGCCACCATCTTTAAAGTGAACAATAGCTCCATAAGGCAACTTATAGCGCTCTTTTACTTGGCCTAGTTCATTTCTAATTGAGGCTTCAGAAGATCTTGATACAACAACAAAATCACCACTAGCATTTTTAATAGACTTCATATTTTCAAAATGAACAATGCCATTAGTATCAATATTGATACTATTAACTGCAGTAGATGAGCTAGCAGCACCACCAATATGGAAAGTACGCATTGTTAGCTGAGTTCCTGGCTCACCAATTGATTGAGCAGCAATAACCCCGACAGCCTCACCAACTCCTATTTTGTGACCTCTTGCCATATCATTTCCATAGCAAGATGCACAGACACCATAAGATAATTCGCAAGTAATTGCAGAGCGCACTTTAATAAACTCAATACCAAGTTCATTAATTTTATCTGAATCATCTAATGTAATTAAATGATCTTTCTCTAAGAACACATCTTTTGAATTGGGTAGCATCACTTTTTCAGATACCACTCTACCAAGAACTGCAGTTCCTAATGTTTGAACTACATTTCCTCCATCAATAACAGCCTTCATTACCAAACCATTCTTAGTTCCACAATCCTCTTCTGTTACAACTAAATCTTGTCCTACGTCAACTAACCTTCGAGTCAGATAACCAGAGTTGGCAGTTTTTAATGCTGTATCAGCCAAACCTTTTCGAGCTCCATGAGTAGAAATAAAGTACTGCATATTATTTAGACCTTCACGGAAATTACTTGTAATTGGAGTCTCAATAATTGATCCATCTGGCTTTGCCATTAGACCACGCATTCCGGCCAACTGACGTATCTGTGCTGGTGAGCCTCTAGCTCCAGAATCAGCCATCATATAGATTGAATTAAATGATGGCTTTTTTTCTGTCTTTCCTTCAGCATCCGTTATATCTTCATAACCAACTTTATCCATCATTGCCTTAGCAACTTCCTCAGAAGTTCTTGACCAAATATCAATAACTTTGTTATAACGCTCACCATTAGTAACAACACCAGAAGCAAATTGCTGTTGAACATCTTTGACCTGAGAAGAAGCCTTATCAATCATCTCAGCTTTTTCACTTGGAATGATCATGTCATTTGAACAAAAAGATATTCCTGATTTAGTAGAGTATTCAAAGCCCATATACATCATTTGATCAGCAAAAATTACTGTTTCTTTAAGCTCTTGAGATCTATAGCAAACGTGTATTAAGTTTGAAACTACTTTTTTAGTTAAAGCTTCATTAATTAAGTCAAACGATAAGCCTTTAGGCAAAATTCTAGAAAAAATCGCTCTACCAATTGTAGTGTCAACAATACGAGTACCTACAGGTGTGAAAGCAGAGTCTATTTTTTTATAATCTTGTACTCTTAATTTAATCTTAGCATGAAGGCTAACTAACTTTGCATCATAAGCAGAAAGTGCTTCATTAGTATTAGCAAAAATCATACCTTCGCCTTGCTGATTAACCATCTCTCTAGTCATATAGTAAAGACCAAGAATTACATCTTGAGATGGAATAATAATTGGGTCACCACTGGCTAAATGAAGAATATTATTTGACGCTAGCATTAGAGTTCTTGCTTCTAATTGAGCTTCCTCAGAGAGTGGGACATGAACAGCCATCTGGTCACCATCAAAGTCCGCATTAAACGCAGTACATACTAGAGGGTGAAGCTGAATTGCCTTGCCTTCAATTAAAAGTGGTTCAAATGCTTGGATACCCAGTCTATGTAGAGTAGGTGCACGATTTAGTAAAACAGGGTGCTGATGAACAACTCTTTCAAGTATATCCCACACTTCAGGAATCTCACTTTCAACCATTTTCTTTGCAGCTTTAATAGTTGAAGCCAATCCATTAGCTTGCAGGCGATTATAAATAAAAGGCTTAAAAAGCTCTAAAGCCATCTTCTTAGGAAGTCCACACTGATGAAGTTTTAAATATGGACCACAAACAATAACAGAACGTCCAGAATAATCAACTCTTTTTCCTAGTAAGTTTTGGCGGAATCGTCCTTGCTTACCTTTAATCATATCTGCAATTGATTTAAGAGGGCGTCTATTATTGCCCATTACAGCACGACCACGACGACCATTATCAATCAAGGAATCGACTGCTTCTTGTAGCATACGCTTTTCATTTCTTACAATAATTTCAGGCGCATCAAGCTCTAATAATCTTCCAAGACGATTATTTCTATTTATTACTCGGCGATATAAATCATTTAAATCAGATGTTGCAAAACGACCGCCATCTAGAGGAACTAAGGGTCTTAAATCTGGAGGCAGAATTGGAAGCACATTCAAAACCATCCATTCTGGTTTATTTCCTGATTTTATTAAAGAATCAACTAGCTTAAGACGCTTATTGATTTTCTTCAGTTTAGTTTGTGATTTTGTATTAAGAGCATCATCTCGCAAATTTGCAGCTTCTTTTTCAAGTTGCATTTCAGAAAGAACATCCTGCATTGCTTCTGCGCCCATTTTTGCAACAAACTCATCATCACCATATTGATCTAAAGCTTCAAAATACATCTCTTCAGTAAGAAGTTGTTTTTTGATTAGTGGGGTGCTACCAGGATCTGTTACCAAAAAAGCTTCAAAATAAAGAACCCTTTCAATATCTTTCAAGGTCATATCCATAAGCAATCCTAACCTAGAAGGTAAAGATTTTAGATACCAAATATGTGCAACTGGAGCAGCCAGCTCGATGTGGCCCATCCTTTCTCGCCTTACTTTAGAAAGAGTGACTTCAACGCCACATTTTTCACANACTACATTTCTAAACTTCATGCGCTTATATTTACCACANAAGCANTCAAAGTCTTTCATTGGACCAAAAATCTTGGCGCAAAATAAACCCTCTCTTTCAGGTTTAAAGGTTCTATAGTTAATAGTTTCAGGTTTTTTTACTTCACCAAATGACCATGAACGAATTTTTTCAGGGGAAGCAAGTCCAACTCTTATTGCATCAAAATCTTGATCTTTATTTTGCTGTTTTAAAATTTGTAATAAATCTTTCAAATTATTCTCCTAATTTAATGTTGTTCAAGTTCAGTATCAATACCTAGAGATCGAATTTCTTTCACAAGAACATTAAACGATTCTGGCATTACTGACTCAGTACGATTTTCACCGTCCACTATATTTTTGTACATCTTAGCTCTTCCAGTAACATCATCAGACTTAACTGTTAACATTTCTCGCAGCGTATAAGCTGCGCCATAAGCTTCAAGCGCCCAAACTTCCATTTCACCAAATCTTTGGCCACCAAATTGAGCTTTACCACTCAATGGTTGCTGGGTAACAAGTGAATATGGTCCTGTAGAGCGAGCATGCATCTTATCATCAACTAAGTGATTGAGCTTAAGCATATGCATATAGCCAACAGTTATATCGCGGTCAAATGCATCTCCTGTACGTCCATCAAATAATTGAATTTGACCACTCTCAGGCAAATCTGCCATCTTTAGTAAAGACTTAATGTCATCTTCTTTAATGCCATCAAATACTGGTGTTGCCATTGGAACTCCAGATCGAAGATTATTAGCTAATTCCAATATCTCATCATCACTAAATGACTTTAAATCCTCAGCTTTTCCATAACTATTGTAAATAGAATCCAGCATTGAGCGAATTTGCTTAATAGTGTCTTTACGATGTTCATCTAGTAAATCACCAATTTTTTGACCCAAACCCTTAGCAGCCCACCCTAAGTGAACCTCAAGCACCTGTCCAACATTCATGCGTGATGGAACACCAAGTGGATTAAGAACAACGTCAACTGGTGTGCCGTCTGCAAGATGAGGCATATCTTCAACCGGTGATACACGTGAAATAACGCCTTTATTGCCATGTCGTCCAGCCATCTTATCACCAACCTGCAGAGTTTTACGGGTTGCCACATAAACCTTCACCATCTTTTGAACCCCTGGTGGCAATTCAGCTCCCTCTTTAATCTTGGCACTCTCTTGCTCATAAAAAAGCTCAAACTCTTCTTGTTTCGCTTTTGACTGCTTTACTAGTGCAGCAACTTCTTTATTTACTGCTGAATCTTTAACTTTTAATTTTGATAATTGATCATTTTCTAGGGACTTTAGATCTTTAGAAGCTAATTTATCACCACTTTTAATGCTTCCAATATTACTAGTCGAAACATTTCCAGAAAGCTTTAAACGAATTCGGCGAAAGATATCTCCATCAATAATTCCAAACTCATCATCAATATCTTTTTTGATGTTCTCTAAACGCTCTTCATCAATGACTAGCGCACGAGAATCTTTTGCAATACGGTCCTTAGTGAATATCTGGACATCGATTACTACTCCAGACTTTGAAGCACCCATTCTCAAAGAAGTATCCTTCACATTATTAGCTTTTTCTCCAAAAATAGCTCTCAATAGTTTCTCTTCAGGAGAAAGCACTGTTTCACTTTTGGGAGTAACCTTTCCAACAAGAATATCGCCACCCTTTACTCGAGCACCTACATATACAATACCTACATCATCTAGTTTTGATAGGGCAGATTCACTTACATTAGGAATATCTGCAGTAACCTCTTCAGCGCCTAACTTTGTATCTCTAGCATAAGCTGTCAATTCTTCAATATGAATTGAAGTGTAGCGGTCTTCCTGAACAACTTTTTCAGATATTAGTATTGAGTCTTCAAAGTTATATCCATTCCAAGGCATAAAGGCAATCATCATATTTTGACCTAGTGCAAGCTCACCTAAATCAGTAGATGGACCATCTGCCAACACATCACCTGCAACAACCTTATCACCTGGTTGAACAAGTGGCTTTTGATTGATACAAGTATTTTGATTTGAACGCGAATATTTGACCAAACTATAAATATCAACACCAAGCTCTCCAGCCTTTGCTTGCTTGGCATCAACTCGAATTACGATTCTAGAGGCATCCACTGTTTCAACAACTCCATCATGATTTGCAACAACACAGACCCTTGAATCTGTTGCAACAACTCGCTCAATGCCTGTTCCAACGAGTGGCTTCTCAGCCCTAAGAACAGGCACAGCTTGACGCTGCATATTAGAACCCATCAACGCACGGTTTGCATCATCATGCTCAAGGAATGGAATCAGTGATGCAGCTACTGATGATATTTGTTTTGAATCAATATCAATCAATGTCACCTCAGACTTATCTACCAGTACAAATTCATTTTTATGGCGTCCTGAAACAAGATCATCTACCAAATAACCCTTGCTATCTACTTTAGAGTTTGCTTGAGCGATAGTGTGATTGATTTCATCAATTGCTGATACATAAACAATTTCTTTAGTTACCAATCCTTTTTTAACTATTTGATATGGTGTTTCTAAAAAACCGTAATCGTTTGTTCTTGCGTAAACTGCCAAAGTATTAATCAATCCAATATTTGGGCCTTCTGGCGTCTCAATTGGACATAACCGACCATAGTGGGATGGATGCACGTCACGAACTTCGAAACCAGCACGCTCTCTTGTAAGGCCACCTGGACCTAAGGCAGATATACGGCGTTTATGAGTTACGCCAGACAATGGGTTAACTTGATCCATAAATTGCGACAACTGTGAAGAGCCAAAAAACTCTCTAACCGCTGCTGAAACTGGTTTAGAATTAATAAGGTCTTGAGGAGTTAATTCATCTGTTTCAGCAAGATTTAATCCCTCTTTTACTGCTTTTTCTACGCGAATAAGGCCTATTCTAAATTGGTTTTCAATCATTTCACCAATTGCTCTTACTCTTCTATTAGCTAGAGTGTCAACATCATCTACAACATCATGTCCATTCTTGATATCAATTAACTGTTTGATTACATTAATAATATCATCATGAGTTAGAACATGCTCACCAGTCTCACTGGCAACACCTAGCCTCCTATTAAGCTTCATTCTTCCAACACGTGAAAGATCATATCGATCATTATTAAAAAATAGATTAGAAAAAAGTGTGTTAACTGCATCTTCTGTTGCAGGTTCACCCGGTCTCATGACATGATAGATTGACATGCGAGCTTCAATTTCTGTTTGCAACTCATCTAGACGTAAAGTGTCAGATATATAGATACCATTTTCCGCATCGTTAAGATAAATAATATTTATTTTTTTAATCTTAGTTGCTGATAAGACCTCAATAGATTCTGCAGTTATCAATGAGTTAGCAGCTAATAAAATTTCACCCGTATCAGTATCAATTACATCTGAGGAAATTACCTTCCCAATAAGATACTCTAGCGGAGCACTGATTGAGTCTACTTTTGCATCTTGTAAAATTTTTGCGTGCCTAGCTGTAATTCGTCGACCTTGCTCAACAATGACATCCTTGCCAATCTTGATATCGAATTCTGCAATGATTCCTTTCAAGCGCTCAGGCTTTATAACTAAATCACATGATTTAGATTTTAATTTAACAATAATATGATCAAAAAAAGTATCAATAATATCATTTGTAGACTGTCCCATTGCACGTAGCAGTGAGGTGACAGGTAGTTTTCTTCTTCGATCAATTCGAACAAATAAATGCTCGTGATGATCAAACTCAAAATCTAACCATGAACCACGGTAAGGAATAATACGTGATGAGAATAATATTTTACCTGAGGAGTGAGTCTTCCCCTTATCGTGCTCAAAAATAACTCCTGGAGAACGATGAAGCTGAGAAACCACAACGCGCTCTGTACCATTAATTACAAAGGTTCCAGTGTCAGTCATCAATGGAAGCTGGCCTAGGTAGACACTTTCTTCAATAATTTGCTTAACACGACGCTTCTTCTTTAAATTAGAGCCATTTTTGTCAAAAAGAACCAAGTTAAGTTTAACTTGTAAGGTTGCAGCATACGTTACACCACGAAGCTTACATTCTTTAACATTGTATTTAGGCTCTTGAAGCTCATAATCTAAATATTCAATTTCAGCATAACCATTTAGGGCGGTAATTGGAAATACAGATTGAAAGACAGAGTGAAGGCCAATATTTTCCTTTTCAGTAGCTCCTTTTTGAATAAAGCTATTGAATGAATTAATCTGGATAGATAATAAATCTGGCTCTTTAAGAATCGACTCTCTTGTTCCAAAATTATTTCTGATACGTTTTTTTTCTGTAAATGAATAAGTCATGGATGCCCCGTAATAATCAATAAATGGTTTTCAAAATTACTTCTAAAAAAAACACCAAAATCCCCTTTGGGGATTTTGGTTTGTAGCATTAAACAAATTACTTAAGTTCTACGCTAGCGCCAGCTTCTTCAAGCTGCTTTTGAATATCATCAGCTTCCGCTTTTGATGCACCTTCTTTAATTGCTGCAGGAGCGCTTTCAACAAGATCTTTAGCCTCTTTAAGGCCTAAACCTGTAATAGTACGAACAGCTTTAATAACGGCAACTTTCTTTTCACCAAAACTTGTTAGCATTACATTGAACTCAGTCTTTTCTTCAGCTGCTGATCCAGCATCTGCAGCTGCTGCTACTGGTGCTGCTGCAACCGCTGCTGCAGAAACTCCAAACTTTTCTTCCATTGCTGATACTAGCTCAACAACATCCATTACAGACATGTCTGCAATTGCACCTAAAATATCTTCATTGCTTAATTTCGCCATGATATTAACTCCTTTATATAATTATTATTGTTTTTGATCACGAACAGCTGCTACAACACGAGTTAACTTCGTTGGAACTTCGTTTAAAGTTCTAACTAATTTCTCAGTTGGTGCAAGCATCAACGCCATCAACATACTGATTGCTTGATCTTTGGTTGGTAGGCTCGCGATTCTCTTTAATTGATCTGCATCAATAAATTCACCGGAAACTCCCAAACCTTTAACAACTAATGCTTCATTATCTTTGATGAAGTCACTGAAAACACGCGCTACAGCGCCCGGATCTTCTTGAGAAAAACCCAAGATAACCGGTCCGCTTAAGACTGGGATAATACATTCACACCCTGTCTCAGCTAATGCCCTCTTTGCAAGCGTATTTTTAACAACACGCAAAGAAACATCTGCGTCCATAGCAGCATTTCGCAAATTAGTCATTTGTCCAACATTCAATCCACGATACTCAGCAACACCTACAGACACAGCACCATTAGCTACTGCATTGACCTGTTCAACGACTGCTTTTTTTGCTTCAAGATTTAGAGCCATAATCTCTCCTGAACAATTAAAAAATGAAAGCTATAAAATTACAACTTTCGCCACAAGGTATTTCCATACCCTCTACATAGGCAAATTGAAGGATCAATTTATTAAGCAACAAATTATCATCAATCTGTCGCACCTATGGTCTTTGAGGCAGAACAAGTTACCTTGTTGCCCAAAGAATTCCTTAGCTGATAATTATTAAATTATCAGCATTTAAATCTATTTAAATGTCTAAACTTGCGCTATCAATACTAAGGCCTGGGCCCATAGTCGACGACACACTTACTTTTTTGAAATAAATACCTTTTGCCGAGCTTGGTTTAGCTTTTTTAATCGCATCAATTAGTGCAGCAATATTTTCTTCTAACGCTTTCACGTCAAAAGAAGCTTTTCCAATACCAGCGTGGACAATTCCAGCTTTATCAGCGCGGTAACGTACTTGACCAGCTTTTGCATTCTTTACAGCAGTAGCAACGTCAGGCGTTACAGTTCCAACTTTTGGATTTGGCATTAATCCACGAGGTCCAAGAACCTGGCCTAATCTTCCAACAACGCCCATAGCATCTGGAGATGCAATAACTACATCATAATTTAAATCTCCATCTTGCATACTTTTCATTAGCTCATCCATACCTACAATATCTGCGCCAGCATCGGTTGCTTTTTGAGCGTTTTCACCTTGAGTAAAAACAGCCACTCGTACAACCTTTCCAGTTCCATTAGGAAGGACAACTGCACCACGAACATTTTGGTCAGATTTTTTTGTATCGATACCTAAGTTAATACTAACATCGACCGACTCATCAAACTTAGCTGAAGCACAATCTTTGACTAATGCTAAAGCTTCAGTAATTGCGTACTTAGAGCCTTCTTTAATTTTTAAAGCACTTGCTTTTTGATTTTTTGATAAATTAGCCATTATTATCCCTCCACCACAATACCCATTGAGCGAGCAGTGCCCGCAACAATTTGAACCGCTGCATCTAAATCATTTGCATTTAAGTCCTTCATTTTTATATTCGCAACTTCTTCTAATTGCGCACGAGTAACTTTACCAACCTTATTAAGATGTGGCTCACTACTGCCTTTTTCAATACCTGTCACTTTAAGAAGCAAAACTGCTGCAGGAGGAGTCTTCGTTATAAATGTAAAACTACGATCACTGTATACAGTAATAATTACAGGTACTGGCATCCCTTTATCAAGCTCTTGCGTTTGAGCATTAAACGCCTTACAAAAATCCATAATGTTTACACCATGTTGACCCAATGCTGGACCAACTGGTGGTGAAGGATTTGCCTCTGCTGCAGGAACCTGCAACTTAATATATGACTCAATTTTTTTTGCCATTTTTATCTCCTATGGGTTCAAACGCTTTTAAGCTCCCCGTTAACAAATTCAGTCGCTTCTGACTGATTGACTTATGTCTTCTCTACTTGAGAAAACTCTAATTCGACTGCAGTTGTTCGGCCAAAAATCAAAACCTCTACAGTCAACAAACTTTTTTCATAATTAACACTTTCAACAGTTCCATTAAATTCATTAAATGGACCTTCAGTAACCAAAACTTCTTCACCTGGTTGAAATGCAACCTTAGGCTTAGGCTTGTCAGCACCTTCTTGAACGCGTGCAAAAATTCTATCCACTTCTCTCTGAGTTATTGGAGAAGGTTTTCCAGATGAACCGCCTATAAATCCTATAACGTTATTAGTGTTCTTAACTAATAACCAGCTAGGCTCCGTAAGCTCCATCTTTATAAGCATGTAACCTGGGAAAAATTTACGCTCAGTTTCTTTTTTCTTTCCAGCTTTTAGCTCAACTACTTGTTCAGTTGGAATAAGAATCTCATCAACTAAATCTTCAATACCTTCTCTAGTCACAGCTTCTTCAATAGCTATTTTAACTTTCGCTTCATAGCCGCTTCTAGCATGGATTACAAACCAATTCTTAGACATAATAATCCTTTACTTAAAAAATATTAATTGACGAAATTGATTGAACACCCCAAGTAAAGAATGCATCAACAATCCAAAGGAAAATTGCAACTATAACTACTGCAACCATAATGATTCCAGTTGTTTTTATTGTTTCTTGACGAGTCGGCCAAACAACCTTTCGTAATTCAATTCGTGTCTCTTTCAAAAAATGAACAAATCTATCACCTTGCTCAGATTTCACAAAAACAGTAACCGCTATAACCAAAACTACAAGGGTTACTAAAACTTTTGTAAGTGCATTAAATCCTAAAGGATTGACATAATATAAAGCAAGTCCANCAACTACTATTAAAACTGCTAAGATAGTTTTCCACTGATCAGAACCACTCTTTAAATTTTCTATTTGTTTAGCCACATATATCCTTTAATTTGGCAGGCAAGGAGGGACTCGAACCCCCAACCAATGGTTTTGGAGACCA